>Ga0213866_10000376_pt1 | contig 36791 bp, 9 predicted proteins | sample PICome_11_FD_160079 | JGI IMG/M metagenome (GOLD analysis project Ga0213866, IMG submission 160079) | Coastal seawater microbial communities near Pivers Island, North Carolina, United States - PICO284 | ecosystem: Environmental > Aquatic > Marine > Coastal | place: USA: North Carolina... | reverse complement strand
GTATCAGTAGGTACAGTAGCAGAAGATCTAAACCAGATTTGTGGGGTAGTATTACTTCCTTGCTGACCATCTTCTCTTCCCATAATTAGGAAGGATTCGCCACCAATACTCTCAAGACGAATTGCCTCTACGTTGCCATCTGGCATTCCATCATTATTGCCATCATAGTCCGATAGTGAATAATCGTGGAATCTAATTTGTACGGTATCATCACCCAAGAATTCTGCTGGGAATGAATTACCTTGAGCATCGGTAAAGATAAAATTACCACCAGCACTCATCGTACCAGTTACGATAGCGTACAGAGCAGAGTAATCATTAATATTATTTAAATTTGAAGTATCAACTTCTTCGCCTTGGATATTATAAACAGTAATGTTATTAACTCTAAGTACACCAGGGTCATCTCCGCTAGCAGTGAGTAGTTTTACGTCACGTGGAGTATCGGTAAATGGTGAGTTATCAAAAGCATTAATAACAGATGCTGTTACTTCTTGGATGTAAATGTCATATCTCTTACCAGTTCCAGTATCCTCAAGGATTCTTAATCTAGTATTGATATCTTTTTGGGTGAAGTATGAAGGCAACCTTCTATCACTGAGATCGCCAAAAGTAAATGAGTTAGCATTCTGATACCAAAGACCCGTTCTATTTCTTAGACGATAAGCATTTGGTCCAGCTTCAGTGGCAGTATTTGCTGGATCTGTGGTGTAGTCATTCTGTGAAGACCATACTTTACCCCAGGTGCTCCAGCTTTGGTCGGAAGCAACGGATCCGCTACTACCTCTAATATACATGTTATTGCCATCAGTGAAGGCAAGTTGTGTTACGCCACCAAACTGGTTGGTATTGTCAACACCGCCACCTCTAATTGATAGGACTACGTGATAATCACCTGCTGTACTGACAGTTCCTTGACCAGCTGGGTTTGGTTTTGTTGCTGGATCTAATAAGTTGTCAGTATCATTTCTTCTTACAACAAGAGAACCACCAGCATCGATTTCACCTGGAGTTTCATCGTCGTTTAAACTGCCAGTTTTTGCTGTCAGTGATGCTGTACTACCAGATTCTTTAGTGATAGTGATATCATATGTTCCTTCAAGATATGGTCTACCCAAAACACCAGAAGCAATCTTACTGGCATTTCTATAATCTGAACCTTGGAAACCATCGAGAAGGTCGGCATCAAGACCAGATTGAGTACCAGTATCAAGTGTTATAGATCCATTATCACCTATAATAAATTGAGATTTATTAAATCTGGCAACACCAACCGTGCCATAATCGTCACCAGATAATGTATCTGCTGTTGCTCTGGCAACATCAATTGTGATATCACCTTCTAGTTTTGGTTCTTGTTGAACTTTAGCTTGAAGAATTAATCCAGCACCACCTGTTCCAATTTCCGATGGAGTATCAATCGTGAAGTCACCATCAAATCCAGTTCCAGGATTAGCAATTGCTACGTTAGTAACAACTCCACCAACAACAGTAATATCTAATCTTAACCCAGTTCCTCCAGATCCTCCAGTTACTTCAATATTACCGAATACTTTATTACCGTTGTCATCACTAGCAAATCCAGTTCCTCCATTAATAATCAAAACTTTATCTACAGCACCAATAGTTCTTAATAGAGATGTTACACGAACAGGAGATTCTGGTCTGTTAAATTGGATAATAGTGCCAGCTGGAATTTCTGATGTCAATCCGTCACTTAGAGTAATTCTAACATAGTTTGTAGTACCCACAGTAACCGATGATATCTGATCAATTGTTGTTCCTGGTTGGATACCAGTAGCAGTTGCTAAACTATGACCAACAATTAAAGCGTCAGTATTATTCTCAGAATTAACTTCGAATAAAATTGTATCAGAAGCAGAGGCAGTCGCTGTTCTTAAGAAATATCTTGTTTCGATATTACGGAATGATTTTACAACCTTTTTGTAAGATTGATCTCCAGAAAGGAAACTATCTGAGTTTGCTGATTCTGAATTGTTGGCGAGAATATCAGTTGGAATAGGACCGTCAACAATAGCATCGGCAGAAATTGTTCCAGTATTGAGAGATACCCAGTTGTCAGGATTGCTTGCTGAGGTATTGACAACTCTAATAACATCTACAGTTTCTGAAGGAACATCGCTTGATTGAATAAAGTCGTTTGGACCAATCTTAATGCTGTTTACAATGTCACCATACAATCTGGATTCAATTTCTGCCGTTGCTTGTGCTCCAGCACCACCACTAGTATTTGTAAATGAAATGGTAGGAACGCCGATGTATCCTTGACCACCAACCACACTGTTAGACAGAACCAAGTTAATAGCAACAACTTCTCCACCAGCAACGACTGCTTGTGCTACAGCTGGAATATGACCAGTTCCAACTCCATCGTCCGTAATTACAACTGTTGGTGGGTTTGAAGTAGAATAACCAGAACCACCGCCACCTTCTGGAATAATAATATTCTTAATTACGCCTGGTCTATATTCTGTAAGTTGAATCTTACCACCAGTGATGCTACCAGTAAAGATATCATTAACTGTGAATTGTAAAGAAGTATCTACAGCAATACCTAAGAATAGTGAATCGCTATCAGTGTTAAGAATGAATGCTTCTCCATCTACTACAGCAATATCACCAGCTCTAACACCTTCGAGTGCCAACTGCTCAGTTTCGTTTGCTACACTATAAACTTCAATTGGACTTGTAGTTGGTAGCTGTGATTCTGAAATCAGACCCTGATCATTCAGTTCTACGAGGTTTCTTGGAACTCTGTTTGTTGTAAATCCTTTACCGATATACTGACCAAGGTTATTAACAACAAAGTCCCTAACAGCTTTCTGAGTTGGTAGAGTTTGATCGTTAGCATCATCTCCACCGAGAGTGTTTAACTTACTGAAACCAGTAATTGTAACGTCTCCACCACTCAGTTTCAAGAAGTCAACTTCTGAGATCGAAACCGTTCCTTTAAACTGAATGTTACCAGTTCTGTTCTCGATGATAACGAAGTCACCAACCTTAAAGTCGCCAAGTTCGTCAGTACCTGAAGCATAAACTCTACCGTAGTTTTCAGATACTTGTTCTTGATTACCTCTCTTGATACCACCGTTTTCTGGCAGAGCTTCGTATGTAGTTCCAGAACCAACAAATTCAAATGTGTGAGATGAAGAGTTAACAATAGATGGTCTATGTAAAGCAATGTTCTTTCCTGTGAGAACAGATGGTACTACTGGTAGTCCTGTAGTAGAATCATTAAGATCAATTTCATTTCCACCTGTACCATCAGTTACAGTAACGCGAGCTGTATATGGAACACCGTCGTTAATAAGTACAACATCATTAATAAAGTACTCAAGATCGGGATCTCTAGTTTCATATCCATCAATCTTAACAATATAGTGCTCAAGTGGTGCTCTTCCCAAATTTTCAATCGTTAGTTCTGTGAGTCCGTTAACTGCTGTTGTGACAGAATCAATACGTGCTCTTATATAACCATTATCAGAATCAAATCCAGCATCAAATGAATATGCTTCTTTTCTATATCCAGTTGCTCTTAGAGCAAATGTACCGAAGTTTGAAGCAGAGTTAGTAACCGAAGCATAACCACCAGATTCAGCAAGAATACCATCAACCGTGAAGATACAGAATACAGAAACCAACTGTACATAACCATCTTCAATAATCTTATATCCAGTACCATTTCTTTCGGAAACAATTGTGAATGCCGAAGCAACCATTGACTTACCCTGATTTGGGTAAGTTGCCTTACCATCGGTAAGACCTGGGAAAGGACAGTTTGGACTCTTAACTTTAGATCCATCAATCAGAGCACCACTACCACCAGCCTTAGAAATAATAGAAGCATTCTGAGTATAAGGAGATGCTGAAATAATAGGAAAATCGTCGGCTACAGCACGAATGGTTACATAATTTCCTTCCGAATCTCTAAGAACATTGTTTGGATATGAAATTACATTGTCACCAGTATAAAGAGTTCCAGTTGTTTTTGTAGTTGATCCAGGTTGAATTGCTGTTTGACTTGAAGAATCAGCAGCAAATTCTAAAATTCCATCAATTAATCCGAATGAAGTGGTTAGAGTAGCTTCGACGTTAGCACAGGGAGCACTACCACCAGAAGGATAAGCAGCAACTGGATTTGTTCCGATAGTTCTCTTGAATGTGTGAGTTGATTGTGGAAGATGTTGTACTGCTCCAGCAGCAGCACTTACGAATGTGTGAGTCGTCTGTGGTTCGTGCTTAATAGCATTAGCAGTAGCACTTACGAACGTATGTGCTGAGGTATCAGAAGAAGAACCTACATTAATAGTAAATGTGCCATCTTGACGCTGTAAAGCATTAGCAGCGAACGATACGAATGTATGAGTAGATTGATCTCTTGGAATTGGCAGACCACTGATTCTAATGGTGTTAGTATCAACTACATCAATAGCAAACCATCTACCGCTGGCATACTCATAAGAGCGTGGATATGTATGCTGTGTAGCATTGCCATCTAAATCACATGTGAAGGTGATAGCATTGTCATCAATCTTGATGTAATCACCCTGACTGAATCCATGACTATTAAGAGTGATGGTTAGCGTACCTGCTCCTGGATCGTAAGCAGCACTGGATGGCGTGTGAGTTGTATTGCCAACAGATGTGATAGCAATTGACTTACCAGCAAATGGATCCTGACCAGGACGTGGATATGTTTTAGGATCATTAGGATCGGTCAGGCAAGTAAACGTGAATGAGTTGTCCTCAAGAACAACCCCACGTCCAACACCAAGACCATGCTGACCTACAGTGACGGTCATGTCACCTGTAGTAGGATCGTATGTAGCAGCAGTCGGCGTGAAATACTTGTTAGGACCAGAAGCACCTACATTAACTGTAATGGTGTCTTCTGTGGTTCCAGTGATCTTGAGAGATCTTCCAGCAAAAGGATCGATGTCTGGACGAGGATAAGTTTTCTGAGCATCATTACCATCCATATCACATGTGAAGGTAAAGCTATTGTCGCTAAGAACGATACCTTCTCCAGTAGAAAGACCATGACCTTCGATGGTGATGACAAAATCACCAGTAGCAGGATCATAAGTAGCATCGGTTGGATCAAATGTCTGGTTAGCACCAGAGGCACCTACATTAACTGTAATCGTATTAGTAGTTACAGCAGTAATTGGTAGCAGTTGTGTAGCTGCTGGTTGATCAGATTCTGGCAAATAGTGCTCAGTTCTGTTGTTGTCCATGCTACATGTGAACACGAACGATTCGATCTCTAATCGAATAGATTCATTTGTAGTTACTCCATGAGCACTGGCAAATGTCATTACAAAATCACCAGTGGCGGGATCGTAAGTAGCATCTGTTGGAGTTAGTTGTGCTGTGGGTGTGCCATTAGCATCAACTAAAATTGTATTATCAGTGAACTGTGGAATAATAGTGTAGCTTGGAGTAACAGCATTGCCCGCCGCTGTCTTCCAGTTTCTCATTGCCTGGATAGACAAATCTCTTACTTTTCTGAAGGCGTATCTTGTAGCACCAAGTTCTCCAACAGGAACTCCAGTTAAAGCAGTTCCTGTATAGTATTCTTCGGCAGCAGTTACGGCACCAGTATTTCCACCAAGAACAAGGTCTCTAAGTACGCCAGACAGAATGTAATTAATATCTCTACGGCACTTACGTTCGTCAATATTAGCAAGACTTAATGATGGGTATTGTACCTTAGTTAGTTCATATGCTTCATCGGCAATGTGATTTCTGTTTCTTGAAATTAAGTAAGCAGCATCAAGATATGTACCAGAAGAATTATTAGCAATAATATCAACAAACAGATATGACAAAGTGTTGATAGCAGATGCTACGTTAGCACAAGCAGTTGCTGCTACGTCATCAATAACAGTTGGGTCAATATAGAGATCAATCGTAGAATACTGAGGAACATATACTGGTTCGCCAGCAAGTCCTGTTCCAGTACGCCACTTTCTCATGGCATAAATTGCCAACTCCCTGGCATACTCAATAGCTCTTACGGTTTGAATAATTTCATAATCAATATATTCAATTTGACCAGCAGAGAAATATCTTCTGGCAGCATTGATAGTATTGTAGTTGCTACCAAATTCTAAGTCCTGGATAAGAGCATTGAGGAAGTGACCAACGTCTCTACGACACTTAGCGTCGCTTACAGGGATATTAAAACTTGGATATACCTTTTGGGTTACTACACCATCAATGATACAAGATACAGTGAGATCGGCAAGAAGAATAGTGTCATCCTCAGCAAAAGCTGGAGCAGAATCAATAGTGATTGTTGCTGTACCAGTAACGTTGTAGTCGTATACAAAATTCGTTACATTGTAAGTATTACCACCAGCGGTTACTGTACCACCACTGACGTATGTGTGAGCAAATCTTGAAGTGCCGAGGTAAATTTTAAAATCAAATCCGCCACCTGCACCAATATCATAAGCAAAGAAGTACTCTTGCTTGAACTGATCATTAATCTTTCTGACAACTTCATCAGCAATGAAGTCGATGTTGTTTCTGATCTGTGAACAAGCATCCTGATATCTTCTTGCTACTGGTGTAGCGACAGGGAACTTGTTTGGTGTGTTCAATAGCGTCATTGTGACGGACTTTGAGAAAGTCCTTACACTTGGAGTAGCGGCAGCAGTAGCAGGATCCCAAGGATTATTTAGTGGATCGTCTGATATAATCGAGTCAGGTACTTTTTTGGGAAGTACAAATCTTCTAGAACGACCATCAGCATCTTCGATGACTTTATAAATTCTGTGCTTACCGTTTAAGAAACTTAAATCTGGAGATACCGTTGGCATTCCAGTAATTTCAATCTCTTCACCTTCTTTAAAGTCGTGAATATTAGCAGCACCATCTAACTGGTTTGTGTAGAAAACAATACCACCTAAATCTTCGGAACTACCGTAAATTTCACTTTGGAAACCATCATTAAATGTGCCTTGTAAGCTAAAATCAACTAATTGAATTGGTAACTCATCACCAGTTTCATACTCTTTACTAGTAAATACAACTTCACCTTCTGGAGTAGTTGATGATACTTGGGAACCAGTAAAGATATAAACTCCACGTAAGAATGTAAATTCTACGGTTCCGTTAAGAGCAGCACCAGCACCATGGTCGGGGTTAGTTGTGCTAGAAGTACCAGCTTGAGTTACTGTGTAAACATAACCAGTTAGAGATTGGTCTCCAAGAACAGCATTAGTCCAAACAATGTCTCCAAGATCGTAGTCCGTCTGTGGCTTCCATTTAGTTGTTCCTGTGCCACCATAGAAGAATGATTCTGAGTTATTAAACGTGTTACCAGAAGTTCTTACAATATTTTTTAACTGACCAGTTTCGTAAGTATCATCAGCTGCTGGATCAGTTTCGTCGAATATAACTTCACCAATAACACCAACACCACCAGAGTTAACACCAAAAATTTCAATGCCTGCTGATAACTGATCTAAACCAGTGAGGTTAGAACTAAAGTTTGCTTGGAATGATTCGTTACCAAAGAACTGATGACCTACAGGGAATTCAATTCCGAAATCTCCGTTGGCAGCAATATCGTAAGTAATCCTTTGCTTGTCATCAAAGACCATAGCAAAGTCCCAGGTGCCAACCGAAGCACCAGAAGAGTTAACTTGGTCTTGATATGTTACGCCAATAACATAGTTCTTATCGCCAAACTTGAAGATGTGCTTACCCGTATTAGCTGGTCTGATAATAACCAGACGAAGGTTATCGCCTACAATAGAAGCATCTGGTGGAATTGAAATTGGGTTATCTTCGATATAATTACCACCAGCAATGATGATAGATTCTTTAACACCAGGAGTTTCCCATGCTAACTGACATGCTCTCTTAATTGTTCTAACAGGGTTAACTGGTGAACGACCATCATTGTTATCATTACCAATCTGTTCCGAAACATAGATACGACCACCAACGTCGTTTGTTGCTAGGTTGAGGACGTATTCTGTTGTAGCAATCTTAGTAGATCTATCACCAAGCAGTGGAGTAATAGAACGTGGGAAAAGACCAGATTCTCCAGTTTCTCCATAGAAAGGAAGAGCAGGAGAATCTACTCTAAAACCAATATGTTTAACTTGTACTTCACCATTTAGTTCAACACCATCTGTATGGAATGGTGGCAAAATATCTGTAACACCACTATTCAACATCTGATAGATGTTATTACCTTCGAAGTAATAAGCATCTTTATTGACTTCAACATTGAGTGGGAATCTAGTTCCCGATCCGTTTGCCCATGTCTTAAGATCGGGTCCACGAACTTTCAAATCTGGTGTTACCAGATTATTGATGTCTAGGTTGAGAATGTTTGCTGTATCCGAAATAATAGACGTTGATGTTCTAATGGCACCATTAACGTCAAGTTCGAAATCAATTGTATCAAGGAATGCCTGGGCAGTGCCACCTTGACCACCACCACCTTCAATTGTTATTTGTGGAGGAAATTCATAACCGTCACCAGGGTTATCAATCTGAATACCAGTGATTCTACCAAAATTATCTGTTGAAGCAGAAGCAATTGCTTGGATACCGCCTGGCAAAGTTGGTGGATCAATATTTACAGATGGTTGAGAACTATAACCAGAACCTTCGGTAAGTACACTGATAGAATCAACACGTCTTCCAGTTCTATTAATACCAACTCTGGGTAGACCAGATGTAGCATCGACTTTTGCCTGGAAAATTTCTCGCTCTTCAATTCCAGAACCAGATCTGATACGTACAGAACCAGATCCAATAATTGTAGAGTCAACGCCTCTAATTTGTTCTCTGTCAGAATTAAACTGAAAACTCATGTTACTGCCCAGCCTTTGCCGATGGTTTTATTCTCTTATCTATTTAGCATCAAGTCCAATCAATACTGACAACTTGAACATATCCTAACCACTTAACTGTCTGTGCTGGAGCACCTCCAGATTTGCTTACCGAATAACTAAATCGATTAGCAGCACCTGTGTCAAATAACCCTACAGTCCATGTTTCTCCAGCAGGAACACTATCTTTGATAATAGTAATTAAATTAGATAATTCTTGTACAGCACCATTAGATGCTACTGAAACCACAGATTCGATTTTCTGAGATAAATGACCAGCACCAGTATCATTGACTCCCACAATATGAGCTGTGATAAAGTTGATGGTGCTTGATGGTAAAGTAATTTGAGTACCAACGTTATCTAAAGCAAGAACTGCTGTCGTATTTCCTCTCAAAATATATGAAGTAGAAGTAGCATCTCCAAACACAGAGTTCTTTACTTCTAAAGTATTAACATTAGTAAGATCTTTTGTGTCTGTAATTAGAGTGGTATTCTCTACTGAGAATCCCCCCAAAGAATCAAATGTTTTTAACTGCTGTGCCATTTAAATTACCTCTTGGTGACGGTCTTGATTAGAGTGACGGTAACGTTATCACCGACCGTCAATCCAGTATTCAAAGTAAACGTAATTCTAACATTATTTGAGGGGTCAATATCAAACACTGTAGATACTAACTCGCTACCAGTTTTTACATTATTGTAGTCAGTAAAGTAAACGTCTGTACCATCATCAATAACATAATATTCAACTAATTCCTTATCACCCGTTGTGGTATTATGTGCTGTAAGACAAACCTTAGCAGAAGATTCTGTTGCCGTAGAATAAATTGTAGAGTTGCCAGAATTTAGTGTGCCTCTTACAAGAGGAATTTTGGAAGTGCTAACTCTCGTGTGCTTTAACTCAAAATTAGTTAGATCATCATTTAGTAGAGTTAGATTATCAGGAGTTCCAGTTCCGAATCCTAAGTTAAAGACAACCTCTCCAGTATCTTTTAATCTCAACAAGTGGTCATTATTGATACCTGTAGAAAGACCAAAATCTAAATTATCTTTAGATGTGGTGATAAATGAAATTGTAGAATCAGTATTATCAATCGTCGTTGCTAACGAATCGAACGTGATTGTAGCAGCATTGATGTTTAAAGTGTCTGTGTCGGAAGAAACAATAGTATCAACCGTACCAAATTCTAACTGAGTAGTTGTTAATCTTAAGGTATTATCTCCAGCATTAAAGAAATATAGAATATCCTCATCATTACCAGGACCAGTTTCTGCTTCGATCTTGGTATCTTGGTCAACGTCTTTTACGCCACCAAGTCCACCCCATTGAGCTCCATTAAATCCTTCAAATTGACTATCTGTCGTATTGTAACGGATCGATCCTCTACTTGGTGATCCCTTTTGATTGTTATCACCAACAGGAATAACTAAAGATGATGTAGCATTAATAATTACTTTCTTTTCATCATATGGTCTAATAGTAATATCACTTACATCAGTAGCGATAGTATTCTTAGTAATTCTTAGATCATTATCAAATGTTAGAGGAACACCCTCGCCAATTCTCAAGTTAGAAATTTCTTCAAATAGTAATGTTGATGCTGATGAAGTAATGTACTTTAGCGTAGTAGTACCATTTGTAAAATTATTACCACTCGTATCTATTGGTTCACTTCCAGAACCAGCCGTAGTACCAGCAGCAATCACTTCAAAAACAAATGTTTTATATCTTACATAATCTCCAACATCAACATTCTCTCCTGGACCATAAGGAGTGTTAGCAGTCCAAGAAACATAACTGGGAGCTGATGTATTGACAGATCTAATTTTCTTGGCATTTACAAACTCTTGATGTGTTTTAGAGAATCTTACTGTGTTAACATTATCATTAATAAACCATAGAGTATTGTCATTAGCACCTACAGTTTGTTCGGCAAGAATGGTAGTATTACCATCTAGATCTCTTACACCACCAAGAGAAGACCAAGCGCCAGATGATTCACTAAATCCTTCATATTGATTGGTATCTGTGTTAAATCTAATGTATCCATTATATGATGTTGATGGTTTGCTAGCTTCATTTCCAGCAGGAATTTGTAAAGCAGTAGTAGCGTCAAATTTTGGAACTTGATTAATTGGAGTGTCAAAAATTAAATCATATCCAACAGTTGTAGAAATAGTATTATCAGTAATATTTAAAATATCATTTACATTTAAAGAATCTAGTGTTTTTAATTCTCCCGCTGTTAATACATCACCACTATCTGAAGAAATTTGAAGATTGGTAGATATATTTACATCAGAATTTAAATTAATGCTTGTGGGGGCACTTAATGTTAATGTATCCTGAGATGTAATAGAAGAAAATGATGCTGTATTGCCAGAAATAGTTGGAGCGGTAAGCGTAGATTCAATTTCTACTTCGCCAAATGTAGCAGCAGTTCCTGAAAGATTTTTAGCGAAAAATTCTTCATCTTGAATATTTGATACAATTACATCGTCACTTGAAAGTTCTGAAACCGAGAAAGATAATCCACTTCCAAATACCTTAGGATTATTTGAATCAATAGTAACAGAAGCTTCATCACCAGGATCTCCTCCTTCATTAGATCTATCTACATCTGCAGCAGATGAATAATAATATAAAGTTGGGGTGCCTTCTAAAACTTTTACTAATAAAGAATTTGATTCTCTTGTAATTCCTTCCGTGTATTCTGTTCCTCTAAAAGTTAATGTAGCCAGTCCAGATGTAAGAGCTGGAGAAGACAGCGTTAATTGTGTAGAGCTATCAACACTAACTACAGTTGTTCCTGATACCAAATCGCCAGGACCAACAGAAACTTCTACATCCATTCCTTCTAAAATATTTGTTGTAGAAGCAACAGTTATTTGATTGCTATTTGTATCTAACGTTGTACTAACATTTTGAATATAGCTGTTTCCCCAAATTCCACCTGGATGTTTTGAAAAAGCAAATGATCTTCCTTGATTACTATTATCAGAAAGATCGAAATTATAAGAATTTCCTACAAGCAGTGTTAAATCTGGAGTTAATTCTGGACCAGATCCAGTATCAATAAAATACTTATCTGAAGCTTCTACAGTATCAACTGTATATTGAGTACCTCCTAAACCATTTCTTGTTACTTGATTCCCAGAAGTCAATAATAAAACGTTTTCAACAATAAGGTAATCTAAATTACCTCCAGATGTAACAACTTGATAAATTTCATATTCTGGAGGAGCATCTCCACCATCATCATAATTTAAAGTATCTCCAACTGAAAATGTTGTAGAAGAAATTGTGCCTGTAAAAGTAATTTTTAAAATGCTTTTGTTCGTGACAACATATTCAATCGGATTGATCAAATCAATTGAATTTACACTTAATATATCTCCTAAACTATATCCGTTTCCTCCAACGGTAATAGATATCGTATCTACAGATCCTAAAGCTTCTACATTAAATTCAAAAGGAGTAGTTCCTAATCCGAATGGTGGAGTAAAAGTTAAAGTAACATCGCCAGGAAGATCTGGATCGCTAGAGAGAGAAATAATATTTGAATTGTAATCTACAGAAGATACAGTAGTTCCATCTAGTAAAGATCCAGATCCAGAAGAAACTTGTACCGTAGATCCCTGTACAATACCATCTAAAGAAGATGGAGTTATTTGATTATATGGAGATTGAGATGAAGAAAATGTAATTCCAGTAGTTCCAGTGGCGGCGGGTGTTGCCGAAAGTGTTATTTGTGTGGAACTATCGACTGATAATACAGTGGTTCCTTCAGAAACTTGCCCAGTTCCAGTTCCATCACCAACTACAGACATTCCTTCGGAAATATTTCCAGTATCTGAAAGTGTGACAGTTGAAGAAGCACTATCTAAAGATACTGTTGGGAAAAATACTGTACCATATAATGTAGCGGTAATTCCTGTTATTTGACCAGGAAGCGACAAGTTGTCATTTACAGAATATCCAGTACCCTTCACATCAAACTCAAAATCTGAAATTTGACCAGGCGACGTAGTAGAAGTTAAAACTAATCCAGATCCATAACCATTGAGATCGGAAGAATTTACAGTAAATGTATCATTAATAGAATAATTTTGACCCGAGTTCTCTATAGAAATTGAAATGACAGATCCGTTATATTGTGGTGTGGATAACGTATATTCAAATCCAGATCCAGTACCACCAACATCACTAGCATCAAAACTAACAATATCGGAAGCATTATAACCTTGACCGATTGTGACCAAAGTAAAACCAGTAACTGTGCCACCACCACCAATAGTTACGTTAGCAGTAGCTCCAGATCCATAAACACCAACAGCACCTGAAGAAATGTTAATGGTTCCCCCCATTCCAGAATGAACACTACAGGCATATGAAATAGAACCAGAAGCAGATGGTTTTATAATCAAATCGACAAAAGCTCCTGGAGATCCTGGAGTTCCTTTTGTCACTGTAGCATAATCATAAAAATTCAATGGAGATCCATCTGTATTTGTGAATACTAATGGATGACCAGTAACAGTAGAATCTGATAAATCAAATCTATAAGTATTTGAACTTAGTAAATTTAAAGTTAATTGTGTTGTTCCGTTTACAACATAAACATCGTTTGGAGGGGGAGTTCCTGGATTTGCTATTGTTGTAATTAAAAATGTTTGGGTTGGATCATTTATAACTGGAATATTTGTTAATTCCGTCTCAGGAACTGTGTATCCGCTGCCAGGTGCTGTAATAGATCCTGGCAATTCAGAAGGAGTAGAGGCATCATCAACAACTATTGTTGCTATTCCTCCAGATCCAGAAGAAGAAATATTTACTAAAGATACATTTGGATAAGTACCAGGAGCATAATTAGATCCAGCATTAGTAATTGATACACTCAATGGATTTACAACAAAAGATGCTGTTGTTCCAGTACCAGATCCGCCTGAAATTGGAACTAGTGTATATGTTCCTGGTGAATAATTTTCTCCTGAATTGGTAATTGATCCAGTAAAAGAAGCAACTTCAATATTAGCGAGAGCATCTGTTCCAGTTCCTCCAGTTACTGCGACTCCATTATATTGTCCTGGATCATAATTTTGACCAGATGAAAGAATAGATATTCCTTCGGTAGTTAATAGGTTTTTTCTTACAACAATATCTTTGTAACTATAAAGTCCATCTGAAGAAATATCAAAAGTTTTTTTAGATGCCGAAACAAATCCAATAGTGTTAACACTGGGTCTATAAATTCCCAAAGTGCTTTCATTGATAAATCCTAATGATGGGGCAGTTCTAGTACCGTCACCTAACTTCAAATTACCAGTTTGTAGATCACTTCCACCAGCGGAAATGTTTGATAAGATATCTCCAATCTGGTTGATCTTTTGCCTTTGAACCTCAAAGGTATCTGTTCTGGCGACGTTAATTGCTGGCATTTCTTACGATCTCTCTAAGAAGTAGTTTGATTTCAGATAGTTCTTCCTTCAAAGTATTTATGTCATGAAGAGCATTGGTCATTGTGTGAGAAAGGTTGTTACGTGAAGGTTTATCAGTGTTGATAATAGCTCCCGTATTGAGGTCACGAACCAAATTGTCGTGACCTTCGACTTTTAGATATTTCATTAGTATGAAGCAACTGCTCGTAGATCTTGTACTTTGGGTACATATGCTGGGTTCTCAGATCTCATAACAATCTTTACAGCAAATGAACTGAAATCTGGAAGATCTGAAGCACTATAAGTTAGTTCTTGATAATCTTCTTGTTTTTCAAATTGACCAGAAATTGAATTTGTTGGGGTAGCAATAATATCAAAATCTGGATTGCCATTGACATTAAAAGGAACCCAATTAGTATCTTCGAAGTTAATAGAACTCGAAGCTTCTTTAATTTTATAGTATACTTTAATGTTTTCAATATCAGGAACGTTAACTGTAGTTTTAACTGTAATAGAACTGCCAGGATTGTTAATAGAAACTTCCTTAGTAACGTATTTGGCAATAGAAGAACTATTTGAAGAATCTGTTTCTGGTACATAATCAATACCAGTATCAAATGTCATTGTAGCAATCTCTAGGAATGCTTCTGTACCAGCAGTAGTTTTAACAACATCACCTTTTCTAAAAATGTCTGGTTGCTGACTGGTTGAAGATGCTAATCTTACAAAAGGAGTATCTTCTGTGTTGCTGGCAATGTAGTTATTATTAATAGGAGCAAAAGCATTCTCAACCACAAGAATATTTTCTTCTGGATCCCACAGAACAATTTTGCCATTGATCTTATTGTTGTAATCTACGTCAGTATCAAAAGGATAATAAGCAATTAAGTTAGATCCAACACTGAAATCAAATGAGATCCTAGAAATGTTTCCAACTTGTAAACTAATATCTCCAACAGTTACACCCGAGCTATTAATTAATGTCAATGACTCACTTGATTGGAATTCTGTTTGTGTTCTCAATCTTACACGAGCAGTTCCATTTTCGTATGATACGACATATCCTTCTGCTTTAGAGTTTTGACCAATAATAACAGTTCCTGCTACAAACTGATCAGCGTTAGTATCAGCAGCAGCAATGTTCATATCAAATAGTGGCAAGAACGATAGAATTTGATTTCTCTTACCATAACGATTTTCATAACCAGTAGCATTTTCTACACGGTTTGTTGCTGTCTTGACAGAAGCAGTTCTAAGATCAATGATCGGAGAAACAGCAGCGTTTGTTGACTTGAGCCTCAACTTGTACTTAAGGCTATCTTTAATGCCATTGGTAATAGAGTTGATGTCCGAGGCAACAATTTTCTGGTTAATGAAGAAATGCTCTTCGTTTAAGAAAGTTTGTTCATAGTCGGTTACAGAATATGAATCGTAATTTGTTACACTGGCATCAGTTGGAATGATGTTAGTTGTTGAAACAAATGTATCGATCTTAGTTCCTTCTAATTCTAGGTGAGGAATCTGAGCATAAAGCCTTTCATACTTTCTATTGAAAGAAGCAATAACCTTATCTCCACCACCAAGTACGCTAGAACCAGCTGGGTTTGGAGAAACAATGTTATAAAAATCTAAACCAGCGTTAGAAACCTTAAACAATCTTCCATTCAAAGTAGCACTGGAAACACCTCCAACATCTTGTGTGTTAGCAAAGAATACATATGAATTGCCACTATCTTCAAATCCATTGTTTCTATGATTTACTTTAATAATAGAATTATTGTTTTTGAAGAGAGGTGATGTGGCATTGGATGGAGATCTAACGCTAGTTTCAAAAGGAGAAATGTTCAGTAATTCATAACCCAGAGAATCGTTAGTAAGTTCTACATTTGCTTCAGTAGCAATATCAAACTCAGCACGATATAAAACAAATTTCAAATCTTCAAACAAATCTTCTGTCCAGTTATCTGTATTTTGTGACTTATAAACAGAACCAAGTAAAGGTTGTGTAGTAACTACATTGCTAGTAGCAATTTCAATTTCTCCTAACTTAGATGCCCAGAGAGCATAATCTAAAGAATCGGTCTCTACAACCAAAGCATATTCGGTATTGTTCTGTAGATAAACTGGGTGCTTAAACTTAAAGTTAGTTGGTGTAGTAGATTCGATATCACCTTCAAAATCTGTAGCAATACCCATGCTAACAGCAGGTGTATCAATTTCAATGAATGATTGAATGATAGCGCCAGCAGCACCAGTTCCTACACCTTTGATAACAACTGATGGAGCTTCAGTGTAACCACGACCAGATAGAGAAATTTCGGCATTATAAACTTTACCGTCTGAAACACCAACGCTAGCGGTGGCAGAAGAACCACCTGGAAGTTGTGGACTTTCAATTGTTAGAGAAGCGGTTTCGTAATTGTCGCCAGTGTCGAGAACTTTTAATCTTGTGACCTTACCAGAATCTTTAGCAATGAAAATTCCTAAAGTAGTATTATTCTTAGCATTGTAACTAACAATAGAAGGAATTGATAGCGCCTCGTTTGGAACAAATGATGTTCCATTGTGATTGCTGAGAACCAAGGTATAAACCTGCTCTTTATTCAACTCAAATGTTGTGCTTGACTCATCGCCAACCTCTACGTTATTAGCGTCTAGTACCTTCAAAATGGGTCCAGAAGCATTAGAACTGGATCCAGATACATATTCCCCCTTGCCGATAGTTACCGTCTCTTTCTCGCCCGTTACATACACTCTCAAGTATGTTTCTGGATTTAGAGATACTTGTGTGCCAGGGATAATATTCTTTCCTGGTTTACCTGAAACGACATCTGTCAAATATGCTCTTAGAGGAACGGAAGAACTCTTTTTCTGGAAGAAGAGATCTACACCAGTTGTCATCATACCAAGTGGGAAATTCTCAACTTTGAATGTTTGAGCAAGAGGATTTGGTTTGATTGGATTATCAGTATTACTATCAACTAATTGTACACCCTCATTTGATTTGAAGAATGCTGCTTGTGTAGATGTAATGCTTGGGGGGTTGCTTGGAAGAGCTCCAGTAGCATAGAACTGAACCTCAGCATATGTATCAGCAGCTGCTTTGTCTCCATCTTGATCACTTGATGTAAATCTGATGGTTTTAATACCAGTTGTAAATCTGACTTCCTCAGAACCTTCACTGTATGAAACTGTATCAACATTGCCAGTCCATCTAGTATTTGGAGTTGGTTTTAGACCTGCTGGAACTACAATAATACCACTAAGATTACCATTAGAATCTGTTACAAGTTCAGATCCAAATGAAGTTAAAGAGTTTCCAGCAATACCAGTAAATCTAGTATCGGGAACTACCCATCCATTAATATCACGACCTTCCATGAAGACGTATACTCTAGTATTGGGTTTTAAGCGATTGACGACAAATTTGATTGGAATTGATCTAGCAAAGAACGATACGGAAGTAGCAACTTTTTTGTTGCCAACCTGTCTTGAAGATTGACCCTTTCCAATCTCATTGTTTTGTGGACTGGTATTAGAGGAACTAGCAACACTGGCACTCTGTACAGAAGATTGTAAATCTTCACTATTGACATTTGCTAGAGATTCGATTGGCAAGAATGCCTGATCAGTACCACACCAGTTTACAATAAATGAATTGTAGATACTAGAATAAGCGTCAGCAAGAGATTCTTCTTTTGCTAAGTAGATTGAATTTAGTTTAGTGTTTGAGTCGGAAACAAGAGGAGCAACTGACTGATCATACCAAGAATCCTGTTGTGGAGTAATTACTGACTCGCCAACATATTGAATAACAACAAATGGATTTGGATTGATAGTTTTGGTAGCATTCTTATTACCTAAAACTTCTACTTCAGTGTATGGCAGAGAAATAACTCCATTCTTAATAGTGTAACCAGCAACTTGTCTCTGGTCATCTCTGGTGTTGATTTCTCTAAGAGTTAAACTATCTTCTTTAGATTGTGGTCTAAGTACAGATTGCTGGGTGTCAATAGCACACTTATAATCAACAGATTTAAGATTTCCGACTCTATGTGCTTCAAAGTTATCTACAAGGAATCCACTCTTGAATTTTTCTAGACCAAGGTCATCCTTGATCTGCATGTTCTGTGTTTGCTGCTCTAGAATGCTTAGAGTGGTGTAGTACTCAAGACGTTCGATACGCTTCTCTAGCTTACCGATGTCCTTCATAGTATAACGCTTGTTATCAACAGGGATAACTCTTACATCTTTGCTGCTGTTTGTGTAAGCGGGAATGTGAAGATAGCAAAGAGAAATGGCATCATCAATTGGTTCTGGTTTGGATGGATTGAGAGAAGAGTTGCCCTTCTTGACGACAAAATCTCCTTGTTTGGTGAGGAACAATCCATCAATACGATCAAGATACTGTTTCTCGCTAAATGACATGGTGAAGATCAGATTTGTATCTGGAGCAGGAGTGGCAGAAGGAATACCACCATTTCCAGTGAAACTGATATAATCGGTAGAATCGAATAGAGAAACGATTGAATTATCTTGGAAACCAGTAATTGTAGTATTATTGTCTACTTTTGGTCTAAAGTCAATACAATCTCTAAGTGCTACCAAACCATTTGCTTCCGAGTTAAACAAAGGAATTTCTTCCGCTGTAACACCAGCTTCGTGTACATAAGAATCGACGGTGGAGAAATCTCCAGCAGAATGGTTGAAGTAATCGAAAGCAATAACCAACTGACCTGTAGGAGCGTCAAATCCAGGTTTTAGAATAATTCTAGAAACATCGTAATAAGTGTCACGTTGACCATTATCAAAACTAAACTTATATGTAACATCAGTTCCACTGATCAAATTGCCAGATCTATCTACTGATGGTGGATTAGTTACAGTTCCTTCGTAAATATACTTTAGTTTAAATACATCAGAATATGAGAACGTTTCAATAATATCTGAATCGTAATCTTGTCCCCTGATAGGAATTACACGGTCTCCACTTGAAACAACAACAACTCTCTTGTCTCTAACTACCGTCTTTAATCTAGGACGTGCTCTGTCAATTTGTACAGTAGCTGTCAACTTGAGAGTTGGATAGTTACCATCAAGGATAGTTCCAAAGTAATTCTGTGGTAGTCCCTCGATTGCTAAAGCACCAGCCGTAACGGTGCTGGCAGTTACTTGAGAATCTGTAATAGTGACATATCTTGGATCAATATAAACAATGTCGCCATTTTCAACAACCGTAGAAGATCCTTTATCTAGTACAGTAATGACAAAGTTCTCTTCAGTAAATCCAACAAACTTTTGTGTACCAACTGGCAATTGAGCAGTAAAGGTTAGTAGTCCGCCAGCAGAAGAAAGTTCAGTTACAAAATCTTTTCTAATGTAATACTTAAACTTAGTATCACTGGTGTCACTAACCAAAGAAGCAACCTGCTTGCTTCCTGTTGGGAATACCAATGAGGATGAAGAGTTAGCAATTCTTGGACGTAATTTAATAATAGTGGCGTTTACAACATCAGCTGGTAGAGAATAATCGAGATAAATTCTTGACTTATCAATACCAGAAGGTTCGGTAACGTATTGTACAACTGTTCTAATTACGTTGTTGTTGGCATCAGTAAACTGAATAATGTCTCCCTGGATTAATCCAGTTAAGTTAGCACCAAATCCATTACACTCAAGATATTTTCCTCCTTGGGTTCCAAAGAAACTAAAGTCACTAATTTGAGTGTATGTGGCATAAGATGAGGATGATACATCAATGTCTGCTGTGAAGGTGTAATTATTGTATACCGAAGCAAATGACTTTACATTTTGAGGGGTGTATGTGAGGACAGCATCTCTAAACAATACAGGAACAATGATAGCAGGAGTATTGTTATCAGCATCTCCAGTTAATGTAACTGTAGGTGGAGAGAAATACTCGATATTACGAACTTTTTGATCTAAAATTACAGCAGATACAATTGATGTTCCATCTGATGTGTATGATAGATCAATCTTGGATTGATCGTACTCAGCACCATTGATGAACATGTTCTCAGAACCATCATAATTAGCACCTCGTTTGGTGACAACAAAGTGTGACAGAGTGTTGTTCTTAGCAATCTTAATAGTGTTATTTGCTTCATCAATAATAGTTTCGCCAGGAATAAACTGTCCAAATAAAGTAGTTACGAATAGCGTGTTATTTCCAGAGAAGTTTTCTGTGGTGTCATTTTCGATGACAGCATATGCTTTACTTTCTTTTCCGTAGATGTACTTACCTTTTGTAAAGGTGCCATCTGCTATGTTTCTATCTAACGTTAGTTTTGTGAAGAATGTTGGATTAAAATAACTGAATCCAAATGTAGCGTCATAAGGAGTTTGGGTTCCAGATCTACCTCTAGACAGAATAATATCTGTATCTGGATTAAATCCTAATGCCCTATTAATGAGCCTAAAGTTCTTGGGTTTTGCTAATCCAATTACTGGAGTAATACTACGATTATAGTCCTTGATTACGCCCCAAGGTCCTGTCTCGGACTGCATAGCAGATTCGGTTTGATATAGGTATTTTTCAAAAACATTTTCAAAACCTGTATCATACTCAAGCAAGAACTCATCTAAGATTGCCTTGTCACCAATAACAGTAAGTTCGGCAAATGTCGTTGCTGCCGCAATATCTTCTCTAGTTACTAATGATTTAGCAATCACATCAACAGATTTTCCAACAACAGTTCCAGATCCTCTTGTGGTAACAAACCATAAGGTGCTGGGGATACCATCAGTATTAGATGGAATTGCTCCAGAAATTTCAACCCAAATAGTTTTAATACCAGTGTTGATACCAAGTTGTTGAGATCTTCTATTAACAGTTTTCTTGTAATATGAAGATGCCTCTAAACCAGAGAATCCAATTGTACCATCGGTAAATGTTGAATTTAGAGTTACTGTGGGATATCCTGTAATAGTATCTCCGACATTGTTTAAAGGTACAGAACCATATACATTAGTAATGTTAAATTCTGGAAGTCCACGACTCTTTAACGTGACGTTATCTCTAGTGAGAGTATCTCTTCCTTTCTCTACTTCTAGTGGTTTCGACTCTTTATTAACAATTTCATAACCCTTGACATATGCCTTACCAGAACTTACAGTAAGAACCATTCTATCAGCGGCTTCTACTTCACTGTATCCATTAACTAGACCAGTTTCTTCGCTGAGAGCATATACGCCGTTATTAAATCCTTTTTGGTAGTATTCTCTAATAGAATAATCAAAATCATCTACAACATAGTCACCTGATTCATCATATGTTCTTCTTGCCAGTGTTTCTTCTAGTAGAGAGTAATCTGCTGCCTTTACCTGTTTCTCTACCGTACCATTCTTGATCTGGAGAAGTTGAATAAAATTCTTATCTGTATTTGCTCCATAATCAAACTTAGTTAAAGTTAAATCAATACTAAGTCGATGAGCACCAGGAGCAGAAGCGTTAGAGAAACCCCTAGCATTGTCATACAAAGAGGCATCTTCTTCTGGAGTTACAATATCTTCGTTAATTGTAAATCCTACCTTAGCAGAAGCTTTGTCATAATACTTATTAATAATAAGAAGTTGTTTTTGATTCTTGACAAAGAAACCATTTACAAAGTAAATACCTTCCTGAACTTCAACCGCAGTAGCAAATCCCATCGCTGGACTGCTAAACGAGTTAACATTTCCAGAGACAGGATCGGTTACGTTAATACTGGTTGGTAGAACACTACCATCAGTACCAACTACGAGTAATGGAGTATTGATGCCACCGATAACTTCAAGTGTTTCACCTTGTCTAAAAGTAGATTCGTTATTAGCGTCACCACTAGTTGTATACTTGACAAACAATGTATCAGCTTCTACGTCAGACCCATATTCTGCTGATACGACCTTACCGACAACCCCCGAATTGATTCCCCTAAGGTCAGTATTAACTAGTTGTTTAATGTCATACTTTTTGTAGACAATTTGTCCACCTTCATTGACAGCAACCTCCGATACAGAAGACAATTTAACAAAGTCAAGTTTGGTATTTAAACCAACCTCACCAGGAATTACTTGCTGTCCTTGTTTGAACAAGAACTTACCGTAACTCTCAATTTGATTCTGGAGGATCGATTGTAGAGATGTTAACTCCCTAGTCTGGATCGAGTATCCAGGTCTGAATAGAACTTTATAAAAGTTCTTGTCAGCATCAAAATCATCATAATATGGTGCTACATTAAGATTAGTCTTCTGTGGCATGTTACTCCGCCAAATACTCTACATTATCGTTGAAGTATTTAGCGGAGTAAAAACCAAATCAGAACTCGATAACGAGTTTGATATCTTCGATCTGGTCAGCAGCACGTGTGATGAGACGACGGTTCTCAACATAGATGATCTCACCAGAGTTGTTTTCGATCTCTGGGGTAGCAAGACCATTCGAGAACGTAACGCCACCTAGAGTCGCGTTCGCTGCTACAGGATCATCAGCAGTGGTGATAACGTCACCAGCAGCAAGTGAAGAAAGACCCTCAATATTGTTAGCTGATGCTTCGAAAGCTCTTACGACACCAGCATCGGTGTGAAGTGAAGGTGACTGGATCCACTTGAGGACACCAGATCCACCAGGACCAGCATTACCAGCATCTAGTTCCCAAGAAACTACGGTGCCGTAAGCAAAACCACCAGCAGCAGCTGCTTGACGGATTGTTTCATCAACCTGATAGTCAGCAGTAGCGTTCTCAATTCTAGCAGCATATACACCATTTAGTGTGCTGGTAGAAGCGACGGTTGTAGTACCGAAAGCATATGGATCCTTGATAATACCGATACGACGGAAGTCGTTATCAACAGGGAAGTCGCCAGATCCTTCAGCATAAGTTAGACGGATGTTCGTCATAACACGCTTGGCATTGAGCTCTTCTTCGAAGTTCGAACCGTGGCCACCTTGAGGAGGTAGAATGACTTCAAGAGCACCAGTCGCTGTGGCACCTACGGTGACAGGAGCAGAGAAAGCACTTGAAGTGTAGAGACCATAAGCAGCACCAGTCCAAGCAGGATCGCCATTTAGAAGACCAGTTTCTAGAGCGATAGAAGCGTAGGTATATCCACTACCACCAGCAGTAACGGTGACATCAGTAACAATACCACCAGCAACTACGATTTCGGCAACACCGCCAGTACCATCTCCAAGAATAGGAGCATAATGAGTACCATTAGGAAGATTAGTTCCAGCGTCTTCAATTAGAACAACATCGATGGAGTTAGGAGCAGCAGTAGAGATTGCTTCAGTATCGATACGTGACTGGTTCGTTGGAAGAACGATTGGCATAAAGTCAGTAGATAAGAAGCGTAATACATCATCAGTTGGGATGGTGTACATATACTTCCAGATATATCCACCAGGAGCAGAAGCATCTTCGGTGAATTTGCCAGTGGCAGCATCATAAGAACCTTGACCAGCAGAAGGAGTGGTCTTGGGTTCGTTGGTAGCAACTTGACCGCTTGTGTTGGCAGGATTTTGACCATTGTAGAGGCACTTAAATACCTCATACTGAGAATTGATTAGATAGTACTTGGCGTCGGCAATGTTCGTAGCGCCAGTAGCAGCTGCCTTACCGATCTGACCACCAGAACCAGGCGTTGTGGAGTAGTCGGGCTTCCACATGTCGAATACTGGGTTAGCAGAGATGTCCCAGTTGAAACGACGGATTACGCTACGGGCGAAATCGGTGGTAATACGCTTAGCAGCAATGATATCATCATAGATATCATACTTTTCTGCCTGGTTGTCTAGAGGTACAGGGGGAACGTCCTCTGTGGCGTAACGATAAACACCAGTCAATGCTTGAGCGCCAGTATCAGCAGTTCCATTCCATCCCTTGAGTTGAGCACCTACTCCAGGAGTAGCGTTTGTGGTTGGACCAATTTGGAATAGGAGAAGTGAATTTTCGTATACTTCTCTAACTTCTGCTTTAAAAGTGGCAGTGCCATAAGTACCACCAACATATACCTCGTTACCAGGAACGAATGCTGTGGCATTAGCACTGAAGATTTCAAGGTAAGCATCCCAACGCTGGGGACGACCTACGAAGAAATACATCTTCGTATCTTCTGCTTCACTCAGTGATTCTAGAAACTGGGAAGCATTAAAAATTCTAAACTTATCTGAGATGATAGCAGCCATTGATAAACTCTCTCGGGGGTGTGAACGTTTTGTCTGATTTATTTATATTTATACGATTGAGAACGGAATCAGGTTATCACCAGCGGCAATAGAATTTGCTCCGCGGAATAGTGTACATCCATTAAATGTAGTGGTGCTCTTGGAAGTATATTGAATAACATTTCCGCTACTTGTAAATAAGTATCCCTCATCAGCAAAGTATTCTGTACTTTGTACAACAATACTACCACCAATAGTTCCAGAAGAAGAACTAATAGCAACAGGTTGTTGATAAGATGGAATACCAAGGTTAAATCTATCTCCATTACCAATAAGAGCAGAATCTTGTCTAAACTCGAAGTCACGTATAGTCAATGTTGGATAGATTGTATCTAAGTCACTTAAAGTCAAACCAGAACTAATTCCAGAATCGACTAAGGCATTATTTTCAAAAGATCCTAATGTTAATCCAACGTTGCCAAGAGTATAATCTTCAAATCCTGTTGGAACATTTTGATCTCCGTTTTCTACCAGGAAGGTTGACCCGTCTCTAAAGATTACTTCATTGTATGGATTTGCCAAAGTAAAATTAGTTCCAGATCTCAATTTGATATATGTTTCTAATACATATTCTTCGATAATGAAATCAACAGTGGCAAATTTATATGGAACTTGAATAGCAGATCCACCAACACCATCTGCTCTAGAACCAACAATTAAACTAAACGTAGTTACAAATGTATCAACATCGGAAACAGTTGATGTAATTTCTGTGATATGACGAACAACGTGAGGTTCGGTTTCAATGTTGATTTCAGCAATCTTGATAGCACTAGCATCAAATGAAGTAAATGTGTTGATTATAGAACCAAGAGTATACACTGTAGAATGTAAATCTTCAATAATAGTTGTAGTGACACTGTTAATAGAACTAATAGTTTCAACCTGTACTTGATTTGTTACTAGTGTTGGTTCATTCGAAACAGTTACTACCTGTGAAGTAGAAGCAGCAGTAGAAGCAACGCTACCAATTGTAACCGAAGTAATAGTTGACTTAGGTTCAATTAGAATCTTATCTTCTTGTGTTAATTGAAGAGATGTTTCTTCGATCGTAACAACTTCAGTACTGATAAATCCAGCAATATCTCTTGGAGTAGCTGAGGCAAAAGAAATTCTAGATGTAGTAGAATGTACCTCAGTAACAATATTATATGATGTTGGTGGAATAATTGTAATCTGTTTAATTACATCTGGTTCAAATTGATCAACTTCAATCTGGAATTCATTTTCAATTTCATGTATGCTTGACTCAACAACCTGAACATCACTGATAGATTGAATAGTAAACTTAGATTCTCTTCTAGCAGTAGAGGCGGAAGAAACACTAACTTCGGTGTAAATCTCAGTGACACCACCAGAAAGTAGAGTAACAAATTCTGGTTCATGAAGAACTAGATCACCAGCATTATGAACATCAGCTGGTGTACCTAACCAACCCCTGCTAACTCCAAGGAATCTATCTTCTTGTTTCTCTCTATAGAATAGAAGTTCTCTACCAATACGTAATCTACTTGGAGTATCTGGGAATCTACTAGTATTTGCTACATATACAATCTCTCTGTAGTTGTCAGGAGCGTTGATAACCTGTGCCAATGGAGCATCCAAGAATGTTCCGTAACCATTAAGAGAAGGTAGTCCTTTTGGAACGAATGCTTTTCTTGCTGGAATCTGGATGATTGCTGTTAACTCTTCTACTTCAATCGTATTGATAGAAGTATCAATCTCAAACCCAACTACACCACCAACAACCTGAGTAATAACTCTATCAACATTGTGATCTGTTATTTGTGGAATATATGGTACTGGTGACTGTACCCTTGCTTCTGTTGGGAACTTTTCATCAGTCATTCTTACCTGACGTTCTTCCCCAGGTAAAGTTTGAATATTTGTAGTAATTTGATCGGCAGTGGAAACAACAGATCCAGATGATCCACCAAAAGTAACCAAAGAGAAGATAGCGTTGGTATCTCCATCACCAAAAAGAATAACCTCAGATACAGAACTAATTGGAGATCCTACTCCTTTAACACTTTGTACTCCAAGTTTAATTAAAGTATCAACTTTACGAGCATTTTCTTTGATTCTCTTGAAACGCCTTGCTACAACTACTTTTGGTGGTTGTGTGTAACCACTACCACCTTCAGTTAATACAACATCAAGAATCTGACCACCATAAGCAATAACTTCTGCCTTAGCACCACCACCATTTCCATCTACAGGAATGAAGTGAACTTCTGGAGTGGTGTAATATTCGTAAGCAGTGGGTTGTAGAAGAATATCTTGCTCAAAGTAAAGTTGTAGGTCACGTTGGTTCCACTCAACATCAGCAACATTTAAGGTTTGAACAGCACCACCACTAATATTAGCGGTCAAACTTAAACCAACACCTTGAGTGTCTCCGTTGTAATCGGTTACGTTTGCCTTAGCATAAATGGCGGTCTGAACTAAATCTCCATCTCTATAGTTCATCGCCTTAGCTGTATCTGGCGTAGCAGTTACAGTACGGTACTTAGATTCTCCATCGATTAAAATTTTATCACCAGGAATCAAGTTAGCAAACATAGAATTTCTGTTATTCCATGCTCTATTGCCAGCTACTAATCCATACAACCATTGAGGTACATATCTTTCTAGAACTCGATCACCATCTTCATCCTTTTTATACTCATAACTTACAGTATAAGTTCCTGGAATATCGGTAGAGTAATAATTCCCCATGCCAAAATGATCTAGATCATTAAGTGTGAGAGGAGTATCAGAATCTAACTTGACGTTTAATGGATTAACAAAGTTGATGATAATTTCATCGGCACTTTGAACTGAATAACTAGCAATCTTGCCAACTAGAGTAGAACCTTGGGTAAAATATACTCGCTGGTTTGATTCTTTAATGTCGTATTCATCAAGTAGATTTTGAGAAACGCCTGTTCCAGACAAAGTTACTCTTAAAACATTGTTGAAAGCATTGGGTTCAAATTCGTAGAAAGTGAGAGTTCTTGGAACATCTCTACCATACATCAGAATGATATTTACATCCTGAGTGACTCTAAGACCAGTAGCGTCTTCATACGACTTAAGTGGTTCTGTAAAAGTAATATTTGGTCCTACAATTTGATAGGACTTTCCTTCTTGCTGTAAAACGCCATCGATGAATACCAAAGCATATGAAGAGTCATCGACCTTTCTAATCTCATTAGTAATTTCATCTTGAATTAGATAAGGACCGCCAAATCTATACTCATAAAGCCTTGAATTAATTTTTAGACGCTGATAGCTACCAATGCTATAGATAAAACATTTTTCATATGCTTTAAGTTCCTCTGGCAATTCTTCTGGAGGACCATAAAGATCTTCATTGTCAATTGGTGGTTTGGAGAACCTAATCTTATCAGCTACACTTACATCTTCATCTCTAATAATAGAATATGAGTTTCCAAATGGTTCAGTTTCATTCCCTCTTGCTTTTTGAACAACACCATTTAATGCTACAATGAGATTTTCATTGGGATCGGTCTTTACAATAGAACCATCTTCCCAATAAAGATCAAATTCGAATTGTACTCCATCAAACTGATCAGCAATGTTTTGAAGTTTTCTAAAATACCTAGTGTTTAAGGTTGGGTTCTTAAATTTAATTGCTCTACCAAAAAACTTAACAGCATAAACATCTTGACCTTCAATTACTCTATCACCAAAAGGTGCTTGAGCAAATGTAATTGAAGAACCGTTAATGGTATAAGAAACTCCTGGTTCTTGAATAACACTATCTAATGTGACAAATAGCTGTTCATTTCTAGACAGTGTTAAAGCATTTCCAGATACCTTGTCAACCATGGTAAATGTCTTAGTACCAATGACTTGTCCAGTATTGGGATCAAATCTACCATCAAATGCTGGTGTTAATGACACATTATAAGTGTTAGTTTCTGTGGTGTCAAAAGTATCTACAGAAACAGATCCAACACCATCTTCAATAATAGTGTTTTCAAACTTCTCTTGAATTACTGTGATTACTCTAGAGGATGACAGGGATGTTATCTGTACCGTAGGTAACTCAATTACACTAACATAATTTAAAGTAGGTTGTGAAGTAGGCATTGGTGCTTCTGCCTTACTATCAATAACCATCTCACCAAACAACTGGAATCCAGCTGGGTGGGTCGTTTCTTTAATCAGATCTCTCCATACTTCAATGGATGTTTTAGATTTTAAAACATACGAGTAATCTTGATAGAAGTAAGAATCTTGTAATCTTTGGTTATTGTTGCTTAGTTTACCTCTATCTGATGTATAGAAACCAAAATTATCAACGTATGATTTAATTTCTGGATCAAATTCTGTAGAGAGTTGAGCGTATAGAGTTGCTGTTCTAGAACCGATAGCACTCTTGATTTCTTCGCCGTTCTTAAATACGCCACTCAAAGAATTTACTTTTAATAAATTACTTCCTTCTCTATATCCATTCTCGGATACAATAGCAGTAGCGCCAGTAGAATCTTGTATAATTTTTTCACCAAAGAAGAACTTGTCGGAAATATTTCTCAGTACAAATGTAGTTGGTGACTTATAAGTGCTCAATAAAGATTCATCAGCATTGAATCCTCTACCTGGATTGCTGATTTGAATATTCTTCGGCAATCCAATATTATTGGATTCTAAGTAAACTTTAATGTCCGATTCAATAATTCTTACAGATGGTTTGTATGTAAATCCTTGACCTTTTTTTACGATTCTAACTGAGGTTAATTTACCAGATCTAGTATCACATTCATATACATATCCAGATCCATCACCATCAGTGACTACCGCTACAGGTTTTGAATAATTACTGCCGCCATCAATAATGTTAAATCCAGTTATAACTTGATTGATCTCATCATAAAATGGTTCAACATCTGCTTCAAATTCGGAAGATAGTGAAATACCTTTAACTGTTGGTAAGAGATTGTAATTTTCGCCTGTGTTTACGATTTTAATTTTGGTCAATCCACCAATTGCTTCTCTAGATGTAGTTGTATATGAAATATCTCCAGATCCATCGTAGGCAGGAATTTCTGCCATAGAATAAACAAATTTATTGGGAGTGACATAATTTACAGTGTTTATAGATGTTAATGGATCATTGATAATTCTCAAATACGAATTATTTGTATCTACATTAGGAGAAACTTTGATAAAGTAAAAATAATTTTGATAGTTAATTGGTTGCTGATTTTGGAAGTTATTATTAGAAATGGCTGGACCAAATCCTAATTTAATACTAACAAAAGATCCAGCACTTCCTGGAGAAATATTACTAACTTCTTTTTCTTCTGTGAAGATATTATAGTTAGCACTAGCAGAAAAATCCAGATACGTGTCTGCCATAGACACATGTGAAACATCAAAGGTATATCTGTAATACTTTTGAATATTAATAATGGGGTTTACTTCAAAGTTTGTATTATCTGTCGAAAACTCTAAATTATAAGCAGCATCTTGTACAGATCTCATTTGTACAAGTTTTCTGGGAACACTATTGTCAAAGAAGCTAGTGCTTTGAGCAATTTTCTGTGGATTTGCTACATTATAGTCATACCCAACAAAAATTTCTTGTGTATCTTGGTCGTAATCTAATAGATAAGGTTTGGTAATTCCATCTCCAAAAGGACGGAAGTTATCATCAAATCTATAGTAGGAATTAACTAAAGATACGGATGCTCTATCGTAGTGATTTGTAGGTACAGTACCTTCTTGCCCTCTTTCGACGGTAACTGTCTTTGTTTGAGTATCGACTCTAGTAATCTTGAGAGTTTCTGGACCAATCTTAATTAAATCTTCTTGTGAAAGGTTATTTACATTCGAAAGGTATAGAGTTGTGTTCGAAGAAGCAAAACCAACATGATCTACTTGTAAAGTAAATCTTTGAGTTGTTACTGGATTAGAAACTCTGCCAAGATCACTATCTCTAATAGTAAGAATATCACCAGTTCTGTATCCAGATCCTTTATCAGTAATAATAATAGATGATACTGTGCCAGTTCCCAATCCACCAGGACTAGAAACAACTACTGTAGCTCTAGCATTTCCAGAATCTCCTAGCTTACCAATATTGGCACGTGCTAAATTCGAATCTTGAAAAATAAGTTCTACATCTTCATACGTATTTGATGTGTATTCTAAACCACTATTTAAAATGTCAAAACTGCCAAGACCTTTATCCTCTATAACAGAACTGTGTGATGGAGCAAGAACTGTTGCTCTTTGATATAATCTTTTTCTGACATAATATGTTGTGGTGGTAGTAGCATCATTTGGAATAACAATGACGTTAACCTTGTCATTAATTCCTAGATTATGATCACCATCAGTTTGAACAATAGCAATATTATCATCAATTTCAAATGGTTCTAAACCACTACTCAACGAATTTACAGAAATAACTTCTGCTCTATTTGTGTCACTTAACGTAGAACTACGTAAATAGTAGTCGCCAGTGGCATAAAAAGGTTCATTGGTGTTGTCAACCTTAATAGTGAGAGAATTTTGTCTGGTTGTAGTTTCTAAAATTAAACCAGTTGCTACATCTTCATCATCATCATTAGTTAATCTAATAGTAGATCCAATGGTAAAACTGGCATCAATATCTAATACTACTCTTTGAACTAAAGTTTCTGATTGAATTGTTGAACCCGACTCAATCTTAAAATTACTAGCTCCAGAGACATTTCTTAAAACGAAAGTATTTTCGTTAATAACATCACCAATGACTTCACCACCAACAAAACTATTTCCTTGAGAATCAACCTGAATAATCTCATCTCCTTCAAAGAAGTATGCTGGTTGAACTGTGCTGATTTTAACTGCTTTGGTTTCTTGGGATTCAATCGATTGAACGGTCTTACCAGTAACTTCATCTACTTTAACTACGGCACCAAATCCACCAGTACCATCATTGTTAATGTATACATCTCCTCCAGGAGAGAAGTAGTCCCTAGTAGTTTCAATGTAAGCAGAAGATATATTACCACTCTTGACATCTTTGATAGAACCAAAGAATGCTCCACCATTTTGTTCTGATGTTGTGGTTCTCAAAGATTTTACGCCGAAAGGAATATCATCTTGTGAAATGTTAGAATTGTAGTTAGAATCTACTGGTAGTGAATAGAAATTTTCTCCAAGAATATATGGAAACTGTGGAACCTCATTATCATCGATAGTGATAAAATAAGCATATGTTCCGTTTGGATATTCTGGTGTTACACAATATCTTCCATTATTTTGATCCAGTTCGGTCTTACCAGAATTAATGCTAGGAGTCCACTTATAATCGTCAATAAAAGTTCCTAGTGGATATCTTCCAGTATCAGGACCATTTGGTCTACTGCCATTGATTCTATATCCTGTACTCAATCTTTGTACGGCAGAAGCACTATTAGTAGGAACACTGTAACCATATGGACCATAAATGGGGTTGCCATCATAGGCAAAACCTAAAATTGGTGAGTGCTTTTTAGTAGCATTCGCTTTATTCTGACTATATTCTAAAGGACTGCTGTATGCTCTTTCTCTTAGCTTATCTGGGTTGGCAAGATAAGCATATCCAAATCCCTTTCCAGGATTGTAGTTTGGTAGAATAGTACCGTTGTTTGAATCTAGATTATTCTTATATCTGTTGTATCTATCATAGACCCACTTCTTGATCTCACATACTCCAGAAGCATTTCTCCCAACTGCTTCTACTACTACATTAACTTGTCCAGAAGTGTAAAATCTACCGCCACTAATTTTACGAGCTCCATCAAGTTTTCCATCTGGGGTTAAAATTGCTTCATATTCGGCAAAAGCGCCCTTTCCTAGATTATCAACAATTCTGATATTAGGTGGTGATGAATAATATCTACCTGGATCAATAACATCCATACTAGTAATGACACCTTTTGTCACCACCGCTTTCAAGACAGCTCCTTCGCCAGACGTAATTCTAATCGTAGGATCTTCTTCAAATACTTGATTTGTTAAAATTTCAATTTGATCTACGGTAGATCCAGATAACGTACATCTTGCTAAATTAGTTCTTTCGTTAATAAGAACAAAGGGAGCAGCAGCATATGAGTTGCCTTTATTAGTTACTGTTGTTGATACAATTTCTCCATACTTCAGAAACTCAGTATCTTTATAACCAATAGCAGGAACACCATCGATAAACACGCCAACATCTCTATTGGTAGTTTTATATACCTCAGTAGTAGTTGATGGTCTCTTTCTGATGATTTTTAAATTTTTCTGGTCAGATAATACTTCGGAATATGTTGTATTTGTTAAAACATCTTGTGATGGAAGTGATGAAGAAGCAACGTAGTAATACTGCTCATCTTCAAAAACGGCAGATACATCAGATGTGAAATTCTGAGTAGCTGTTTTGACACTAGCAAAAGAACCAGTGGTGTTTACCAACCACCTATTTTTCTTATTCTCTAAATCATAGATAATTGGATCTAAAGTTTCGAATCCAGGTTTTGAAATTTGAACTCGCTCTCCAGCAACAGAATAAGGAGCAGAAACAACTGGAGACAAATTGTAAACCATTCCAAGAGAAATTAATCGTACATCGGAACTAGTGATGTCAACGTATGTGTATACATTTTTATCAGCACTATGATTACGGATTGGTCCAATTCTTTCACTAATGATAAATTGATTTACTGTCTTGTCCTTGTAGATGATTACTTCGTCACCAATCAATAGTTTTCCACTTTTGGGGAATCCCATCGTTGACTTTACAGTAATTCTGTCATCCGTAGTTGCTTGGGCAGTTAATCCAACTAATGTCTTGGTTCTTCCAGCAACAGCAAATTCGCCATTTACAGATGATTTCTCTAGAATAACTTTGTAGTATCCGTCAAACTCGTCGTTACCGACATAAGTTACGTTGTCAACAACACCTGAAGCAAAAGTAATGTTAGAATTGAAAGGGTCTAAATTTTGGGTAATAACTTGACCGATTAAATCTTCGGCATCACCATTAACAATTTTTACAGAAAGATAATAATCTTGAGACCAATCAGATGTAGAAGCCTTTAAAGTAGATTCTTTTGGACTGACAACTACAGGAATATCATTAGGGTCTTTATTGATAATAGAGTTAAAAATAAATTTAACAGACCTATCAGTACCTTTGCTCTTATAGAACTTGGTGATATTCTTAATAAGAATTCTTTTATCTACTTCATCCTTGAGGTACGCTTCTGGAAATGAAGAAAGATAAGTTTTTTCAAACTCTTTTACAAGAGCATACAAAAATAGATTACTTACGTTATATACAACATCACTTTGATAGTGAGGAGCGGCTGCCGTTGTAACAAACGTAGATGAATGATATAGGTCTCCTAGGGTAGTATTACCACTAACACCTCTGGAAACCTCTTCTAGGACATTTCCAGTTCTGGATTGATAGAATAAAATTTCGTCACCAATTTTAATATAACCATTTTCTTCTGGGAATGATGTGGCATCTGCTATTTCAAATGTAGTAGAGTCGGCAGCAATATTACTTACAAGAGTAGATGATTGCTGAAGAAGGTGCTTTTCGTAAGTATCAATGTCTCTATACTTACCAAGATTAGAAATAATATCAATCGGCTGACCAACAGATTCCTGTTGCTCGTAGTATTTTTCTACGAACTTAGAGAAATTTTCATACTCGTATTGGATAAACCCTGGGAGTTGTGACTCAACTAGGGATGATAATCTTCTCTTCTTAGGAGCCATCTAATTACTCTGGGTATGCCGTGAACTTGCTCTTAGTCAAATCAACATCTAGATACACTTCTCTCAAAGCAACAATATCTAAGTTTTTGGGTCTTACACGAACTTCAATCTTATTGTCACCAAAACTACCTTGAACGATAGTTAAATCGTATAACTTAATTTCACCCTTTTCATAATCTACTGTACCCAAAGAGTCGTTGAGTGTAATCTTTTCACCTGTCAAATTGTCTATTCTATATAGGACGATTACGCCATCCCTATCCTCAAAATACACTGTGTACGTTGGGAACTCGGATACTTTAAATCCAGTTGAAGCAACGGTTGATCCTTCACAATCTTTGTCAAAAACGTTCTGATAACACAACTCATAATATGAAGTTGAATTGATTTGTGGGATAAAATCTTTTCTCAATGTGATACTAGTGGTATTAGAACTAATACTGATATCAGCATTGTCAATTGTTGATACAAATTTACTATATCTAAACTTGCCATTAAACTGCTCCACTTCTGCCTGTTTCAAATAGTTTTCCACAGATGTAACAACCTTTGCTCTAATTTGCTCGGGTCTTTGGGTAGTTTTTGTCAGTGAGTAATAAATTTGACTGGTAACCTCAACATAAAGAATAGATGGGTCGATAATTTCTGGTGTTACAGAAGCAACCATGTACTTCTTAAGTTTTGCTGTCAAATCTTTCTTGGTTGTTGTAGATAAAGTAGCAGAGTTCTCTGGTTTAACTACAATTTTTACTTTACCATACTCTGGCGGTTCATCTTCTTCTCCACCAAATGTAATGATGTCAGAAATAGCAGGATACAAGTTTCTGATAATAGCGCCATAGTCAGAAGCAGTTACCGCTCTGTCCTGAGTAGCAAAGAACTTAGGGGCATTAAATTTAATTTTAGAAATGCTTTCAATTCCAGCACCACCATTTGAAGGCTCTGTGCTGGTAATAGAAACAAGAGTGGGGTATCCAGTGCCACCAAATAAATCTTGTAAAACACCATTATAAGTAAAATTCCTAGCACCATTGGTGTCTTCACCGTTAGTGACAAGATAAGTTACCTCAATTTTTTCATTGTCTTGTAACTTTCTACCAAGAACACCATCACCAAAGAATAATTCGTAGCGTTCATCTTCAATTTCTTCTAGAAAGAATGCTTTGGAGGTGGGATCTACATTTAAAATGTTGTCGGCATACTCATACCAAGAAAAAGCTGTTGATTGATTGCTGTTGTAAACCCTTACTCGAATCGAATCAATATCAACACCATTATTCTGTAAAATATATCTCTGTGGAGTTGCTGATGATACAATAAATGTGTTTGTAATTAATGTACCCTCGTAGATCTCAATATCATTAAAATATGCCGTTCCATTCTCTACAGGTGCTGTTTGATCTTCTACAGCAACATATGTATAGAGAGTGTCATCAAATACTGTCGTAAACCCCGTTCCCTTCCTTAGCACGGCGGTTTCGGGAGCACTTTGGGGATAATCTACCTGAAAGGTAATTTTTGCCTTAGGAGCAGTTTTTGACTTGGGTTTGTACCCTAACTGTTTAGCAAGTGCTACAACGTTATCACGAAGGGTAGCAGAGTCAAGAAACAACTCATTCACTACCATGTTAGCGTTAAACGCTGTGTAGTAAGTATTATAAGCAAGAACGTCCAGCAGAACATTCATCGCTGATCCTTCAAAATCATACGAAGTGAAGTCCGATTGTGCTCTCAAATACTCCTTGAGAGCAATTTTGATGTCTTGAAAGTCTAAATTAGAGACTTGTACGTATGAAGGCATGGTTATCTAGCACTCTCTAGGAAAAATTCTACTGTAGTTGGTAAATCATCACGACCGACATACTCATATGTCAATTGAATATCATAACCATTGTCATCAAAATTAACATCAACATCAAGCTTTAATATATTGATTCGCCTTTCGTAATTGGAAAGTACTACAATAATTTCATCACGAATTAATGATGCTGTGGCAAAATCAGCAACTTCAAAGAGTAAGTCAGTTAAATTTGTTCCAATATCACTGTTAAACAATCTTTCACCCTTTCGTGTCAACAAAAGACTTTTAATTGATTGTTTAATATCTGCAGCGTCTTTTACCACCATCAAATCCTCAGTTACAGGGTGTGGTTTAAAACTGAGGTTGAAATCCTTAAATGTTTGGAATTCAGGCATGTAGGCAGCTTTATTGACTATTTATGCCTCATTCATGCCATCTTTCTACATAATCGTCAAACCCTCCAGCACCTCCACAAGGTCTTGAGAGACGATCTTTGGGAATCTGGTACTTTGCCTGCTTGAGGTACTTGTCGCTCGCTGGATCGGTTATTAGAGTCATCCCAGACTCAATAAACTCCCGACCCTTATCTACGGGTGAATTTGCCATCTGTTTTCTCCTTTATGGGGTTGAACAGAACTTTTTAAGGGGTTCCTATCCCTTTAACAATTCGATTGTATAATTCTTCAGACCAATA
>Ga0213866_10000375_pt1 | contig 36995 bp, 54 predicted proteins | sample PICome_11_FD_160079 | JGI IMG/M metagenome (GOLD analysis project Ga0213866, IMG submission 160079) | Coastal seawater microbial communities near Pivers Island, North Carolina, United States - PICO284 | ecosystem: Environmental > Aquatic > Marine > Coastal | place: USA: North Carolina... | reverse complement strand
CGGCGATGACGATTTTTTGTCCTTGGGTGTTTGCGTTTTCGATCCATTCTAGGGCGTGGGGTATTTTGGATTGGGCGGCGATTTTTCTGAGTTCGGTGAGTTGGATGAGGTTTTCGTAGTTTTGGGTTGCGTAGTGTGCTCGGATTCGTGCTTGGGTGGGGTTGTTGCCTTCTTGGATGGCGAGTTGTTCTTGTTGTTGTGTGTACCATTCTTGTAGGTCGTTGAGGGCGTGGTTGTACATGGTGCGGTGTTTTTTGTCCATTGTGGTGTGGATGGTGTTGTAGGTGATGGGTGGGAGGTCGGTGAGGACGTGTTGTTTTTCTCTGCGGATGTAGCAGTTGGTTTGTAGTTTGTTGAGGAGTTCTTTGTTGTTGGTTGAGCCGTGGATTTGCCAGTGGCCCCAGTTGTCTCGGTAGGCTCCGCAGTATCGTTTGTAGAAGTTCCAGCGGCCTCCGAAGTTGTCGATTTGTTGGAGGATTTCTAGTTGTGGGGCGTATTCGGCTGGCATGTTGGTGATGGGGGTGCCGGTGAGGAGGAGGATGTTGCCGGTGGTGGGGATGTTTTTGGCGATGTTTTTGGCGGCTTTGGTGCGTTGTGCGTCTGGGTTTTTGCAGTAGTGGGATTCGTCTAGGATGAGGGTGTTGTGGTGTTGGTTGTTGAGGTGTTGTTTTTGGGCGTGGATGTTGGGGTAGCCGATGATGGTGTAGTCGGTTTCGGTCAGTGTGGGGGTTTTGCGGCCTTCGATGGTTTGGATGGTGCGGTGGGGTAGGGCTTGTTCGATTTTGGTTTTCCAGTCTTCTGTTAGGCTGGTGGGGCAGATGATGAGGGCTGGGTATTGGTTTGTGTATTCTGTGGTGGCGAGGGCTTGGATGCTTTTGCCGAGGCCCATTTCGTCTGCGATGAAGGTGCGTTGTTTTTCGGCGGCGTAGGCTACGCCTGCTTTTTGGTAGGGGTAGAGTTCTAGTTGTAGGTTGGGTATGGTGATTTTGGCGTCGGTGGCTTGTGTGAGGTTTTGTGCGTGTTGGGCTTTTTGGGTTTCGATGTCGGCTTGTGTGCGGATGTGGTCGGGGATGGGGTGGTTGTATTTGTCTGCCCATTGGATGAGTTCGTGTACGTTGGTGTAGGGGGTTTCCCAGTGGTTTTGGTGGGGGTTCCATTTGATGCCGGGGATGGCTTTGAGGTCGTGGATTTGTAGGGTGTCGTAGGGTACGACGATTTGTAGGATGGCTTTTTCAAGTCTGATGGTGGTTTCGCCTATGGGGTGTTCTGGTAGTTGTAGGCGGATGAGTTCTTCGTCCACGTCGATGTTCCATGAGTTGGCGAAGGAGATTGCTCGTTTGCGGGCGGCGAGGGGTATTGTCCAGTGTTTGTTGATTTTGTCCCAGCGTGCGTTGGGGAAGGATGTTTTGAGGGCTTGTACTTCGTCTTTGTTGTAGGGTGTGTCTAGGACGAGTTTTGTGCCGTTGAGGTAGAGTCTTTTCAAAGTTCGTACATTTCTTCGGGTAGTACGGGTTGTGTTTTGAAGGGTTTCCTGTTGAATCCGGTGTAGGTTTCGTCTACGAAGAGGGGTGTGTTTGGTCCCATGTAGGCTGAGTAGATGTTGAAGTCTGCGTATTCGTAGGCTTCTTCGGGGGTCATTTTGTCTCGTTCTACGAGTATGCTGGCGACTTTTTGTTTGCTGTAGACTGCGAGCGCTACTCTGTTTACATTGCCGTCTTTGTCGTTTTGGTAAACTTCTGTGTGTCCGATGCAGGCTTCTTCTAGCCCGTCTGCGAATAATGCTTCTGGGTTCACTTCGTGTAGGTAGTCTACTGTGTCTGTGTATGTGGGGATAAATCCGTATGCTTCCATGCGGTTAGTTTACCACAGTTGAGCGGGGTGGGCAAATTTAGTAGTTGCCGCCGCCGTCTGGTAGTAGCAGGAGGGGGTCGCCGTCGTCGTGGCTGATGCCGTATGAGGGGAGTTCTTCCCATAGTACTTTGTCGTAGGGGATTTCTGGGTGATTTCTGCTGAGCCATGTGCGGGTGATTGTGCAGTTGGGGTAGTAGAATCCGCCGTCGTTTCCCCAGCGTTGGAAGAAGTGTTCGTTGGAGTTTGATTTGTTGGTGAGGAGGTCGTCTGCCATGATTTCGTATGGGACGTGTCCTCCTGCTTTTTCTACTTCTGATTCGGCTACGAGCCGGTTGCACCAGTGTGCTACGACTGCTGGTCGTTTGGTGCCGTTTTGTGTGGGTTGGGCGGCTCGGTGTACTGAGCGTCCGTGCCATACTTGTAGGTCGCCTCGGCGGGCGTGGAGTTGCACGATTGGGGCGTCGATTTGTTGACGGTAGTCTTCAAATTCTGTGGACGGTACGTGTCCTTTGCCGTCTGGTGTGGAGTGGACTGAAAACCGTTCACGATAGTTTAGGTCCCATTTGTGTGATCCGGGGATTGCTTCGATTGCGCCGTTTTCTTCGTTGCAGTCACCTAATGCTACCATACCTCCGACGTAGTTTTGTGGTGCTGCTTCGTGTGGGTGGTTTGCGTCAATGTGCCATCCGGTGTGTTGTACGGTCATCCGTGTTTTGGTGACGTGGAGCGCTACGGCAACGTCGATTTCTTTAAAGAAGTCGTTTACGCCTTTGTGGCAGAGCACTTCTTTCAGTTCGGGGACGTGCATGTACGCTTTGTCGTCTTCCCATCCCATGAAGTGTGGGTTTTCGGGTGTATCGAATTCGGCGTCCCATCGTTCCCCGTACATGTCTAGTGACTCGTCGGGTACAGCGTTGGGGATGATCGCAAAGCCGTATTTTTCGTAAAATTCGGCGGTGTCTGTGCGTTCACCTTTGTATTCGTAGTTGTCGATAATCGTTATTTCGCTCATGCAATTAGTTTAGCACATTCGGTTAGGGTGCTACCCGTCCGTTTTCCACAAAGTGAGAATGCGTGACAGGCATGGCTCCTTGGAAGAAGTGTTCTAGTGCGTGTGCGTATTGCTGGATTTCCCATTGGGCGGTTTCGTCGCCTCGTAGGTTGATGAAGTTCATGAGTGCCCGTGCGTTTGTTGTTGCGTAAAATTCGCTGTAGGTGGCTACTGGCAGTACCATGCGTGCTACTTCTTTGGCTACGCCTTCTTCTAAAAGTTTTTCGTATGCATGGAAACTTGCGTAGTATGACATTTTGATCCGGTCTTGGGAGAACTGATAGTTTTCCATTGGTTCAAATGTGTAGGCTCCGGGCTTACCTACTTGTGTCCGCATTTGTTCTCCGTTAGGAATGTAGGCTTCGGTCATCATTTGGGAGTAGCGTCCCGAGTATTCGTTGTATGACCAGCCAATGCGGTGACGGAACCATTCTCGCACTACGAAGATTGGGGCTTTGATGTGGAACCTGAAGAAGTTGTGTTCAAATGGGGTTCCGTGCTTTTCTCTCATGAGGAAGCCGATGAGGCCCTTGTCTTTTTCGCTGAGTTCTTCACTTTGAATTCCAAAACTTACTCGTGCTGCGTTGACTACGCTAAGGTCGTCTGCGCATGATGCGTCAAGCCGGATAAATCCGTTGTCTAATACGTCTAGTTCCATGTTTGCTCCTTTAGCCGATTAACCACTCCGGGTGGTTGAGTGTCCAGTTTACTGTTTTTTCAAATGACTCTTCTACGCTCATTGGCGCTGTCCAGCCAGCGTTCCTAAGTTTATCACCGTTGAGCGAGTATCGCAAGTCGTGTCCGGGGCGACTAGAGTGGTAGTCAACTAGTTTATAGTTTGCGGGTGTTCCAACGATGTCGCTGATCATGTTTACAATTTGTAAGTTGTCGATTTCTTTTTCACCTGACACGTTGTACCGTTGAACATCAGGAGTTACGTCGCTGTTCACATATCGCTGGTGGTCAATATTCTGTAGTATGTATTGAACGGCGTCGGCATGGTTGCGGGCGTGTAGCCATACTCGTGATCCAATAGTCCAGTCGCCGTTTTCGTTCGGACGGCTGTGGACTTGGATTTCTTCACCGTTGCAAATCTTGTTGATTACCATAGGTACATACTTTTCGGGGTGTTGGCGTTCCCCGAAGTTGTTCATGGTGTTTGTGATGTACACCGGAACATTGTAGGTTCTCCAGTAGGAGAATGCGATTGCTTCCTGTGCAGACTTTGAGGCCGAGTACGGATTGGAGGGGCGATGCGGTTCTCCTTCCACATGGTCGTGTCCGACTGGTGCTGGGCCGTACACTTCGTCTGTTGACACTTGGATAAACTTTTCTGGCTGCACGTTTCGTGCGTACTCCAACATGTTTAGTGCTAGGCTTACATTGTTTTGTACAAAGTCAATGGGTTCGGTGATGGAACGATCTACATGAGAGTCGGATGCCATGTTAACGATATAATCTATTTCACCGATTTGTCGCTTGATTTGGTCGTGGAGAGGTGCCCTAAGATCGTGCCATAGTGGGGTCACTCTCTTGGGGTCGTATGCTTCGATATCTAGTAGGCGTTCTACCCGTCCTGCGAATCGAAGAGAGTCTAAGACAACAATGTCCCAGTCGGTGGTCTTTAGCCAATGCTCTACTGTGTGTGAACCGATAAATCCTAGTCCGCCTGTCAGTAGTACTCGCTTGTTCATTTTTCTCCTTAAATATGAGACTGGCCTCCAGAGTATTGATCTGAAGGCCAGTCGTCGCTCCTCTTATACCTAGGTGTTAGTGGTAGCGAAGCGATATTTGTAGACTATATGCTTTTAGGCTTTTAGTCAACTGTTACTATGTGATCGTCTGAGTTCACCAAGGTGTTACATCGTCGTCAAATTCTTCGTTTTGATATGCTTCGTTAAGTTCTTCATCAGAACGGCCTGAGCCTTGAGGGGCAACAGTATTTTGGTATTGTGAGAATTCTACGACTTCAAATGGCCATGTTTCTCCACGCTTGCAGAGTGCAGGCCATTCTCGGGCTTCTCGCTGTCCACGGTAGTGCTTGAACTCAATCAGTTCTGGGTCAGTGGGGTCTGGGGCTAGGGCTAGACCGAACTCTGACCAGCGTGACCATACGGCTGAACCGAATGGTCGGAGGTCTCGCTGACCGCCTGAGCCTAGTGGAGCATGGTGCTCAATCCAGAGCGCACAGTTGTATGTGTGTCGGATGTAGTCTAGGAACTTTGCTATTTCGATTGAGACTGATTCTGCTGTTCGCCCACCGGGGTCAATGAACGACTTGTAGAGTGGACCAAAGAATAGGATGTCTGGACGTACTGTGGCGACATGCTCTTCGATTAAGGCTTTGTCTTTTGAGGTTAGCAGGTTTACACCATCTGGCTTCATCAAAAGATGAGCATCTAAATCCTCGTGCTTGTTGAACCACTTAATTTTGTCATAGATGCGTCCAGAGGTTCGTTGAATGATGCGTTCAGGGTTCTCCAAGTCGATCATTAGCGTCCTCACCTTGGGCATTACATCACGGCGGAACGGATGGATACCTGCGGCTGACATCAACGCAACCTGTCGTGCTAGCGTAGTTTTACCTGCGCCTTCGGCGGCGACAACAATGACTCGTTCTTGTCGTTCAAGAACGTTTGGGATAACCCAGTCGTAAGAAAGGTCAACGTCACGTTCTAGAAATTCTGACCAACCGACAAGGGTACCAGTGTCTTCATGCTGGCGATCCTTGCTACTGATGAACATATCAAAACTAGAAGCCACCCGTCCCATCAGAATACTTTCGCTGATGTCTTGGCCCTGCAAGTTTGACAGACTGTCGATTAACTCTTGTAGTGCACTAGTATCCGATTCTGTTTCCACTGTTTCAGAAACTGATGCGGTGTCAAACGGTATAAGCGTATCTGCTAACTCTTCACCAGCATCAATCAGATCGGAAACATCGTTGTACTTTCCGGGCTTGAACACCTTCACGGTGCATCCAGCGTCAGTCAACATCTTGTTAACTGATCGTGCGTGCAGGTAGCCTGCTTCATCGTTGTCGCAGATGACAATAACATTTGCTCCAGCAAGCGCTTCAGTATGATGAGGCATCCACTTGTTCTGGCCCTCTGCACCTGCACCACCGGGGTTGGTGGTAGCAGTCTTGCCCAGAGACTCTAAACTATGTACGTCCTTCTCGCCCTCTACGACGTAAATCGGACGGCCTTCTTCCTTGGCGAAGATGACTTGAGGAAGACGGTACAGCGGCTTCTCAATGTCTGAAGTTGACCAGTTCCATCCACCGTTTTCGTCTGGGCGACGTTGACGGAAGGTCTTCTTTCCTCGCTCGTCTACGAAGCGTAGAACTTCCATCGCAAGAGTGCCGTCCTCGTAGAAATACTTGTATGTGTCAACAAGGTCTAACTTCGACTTTTGAGGCTTGGGAGCATCTTTAGGGAAAAGGTCTCCGACTTCCACACCGATTGACTCGCAGATTTCTCCGAGTTCGCATCCTCCACCACGAAGACACTTCATTAGAACTTGTCCCTGCTTACCAACAGCAACCCTGAGAGATGGGTTGTCGTCGTCGTTTCGGCATGGGCAAGTAGCGTCCCACTGGTTCTCACCAGACTGTGTATGGTTAATTCGTGCTAATACGTTATCAATCGGTTGCATATCTCTCCAAAATGTAAGCCTCTCGGGTCTTTTCGTACAAGGACGTAAACATAGCACGATCAGAGTTCGTTGTCAAGGCCGTAGCATTAGTTCCTAGACGCTTAATGGTTTCTGCCAGCACAGGATGAGGCTTAATGTAGTCGTAGGTACCACTGTAAATCTTTTGTCCAATGGCTTGCAGTACTGTCCACGCTTCTTCTGGTTCGGGTGGCAGTTCTTCGCCTTCAATGCCAGCGAGTGTAGCGATACGTAGTTCTCCGGGCTTAGGCATCCACTTACGCCCAGCCATGCCCATTCGCTTCACAGTCGCTTTAGTTTCTTCGTAGGGTAGGTCGTGGATGTATTCCCAATACCCTTTTGCTCGCACTGTCAGTGATGCGGTATCCAGTGACTTATCCCAAGTCACGCTTAGCAGTTCTACTACTGCTTTACAATCAGTTTTTTCCATGTGTTAATCATAGCCTCCGTTTGTCGATCTGTCAATACTGTAAAAGAAGAAGCCCCCCTTTCGGGGGGCAGGCTCTCCTTTCGTATCAGAAATCTTCAAACGGGTCTCTGTCTGGAACCGTAGCCTTCTGTTGTGGGGCTGGTCGGCTTGCGCCGCCACCGCCTCCGCCGCCACGGCGACGTACAAGGCTTTCAATTCCGAAAGTATTCACAGCAATTGCGTCGGCAACGATTTCAACGGTGGAACGCTTTTCGCCCTCGCTGGTTTCCCATGAGCGCTGTTCAAGACGGCCCTTGATGATGACGGGCATTCCCTTTTCTAGAACTGCTGCTGCCTGTTCTGCGATTCCTCGCCAAGCAACAACATTGAAAAAAGAGGTTTCTTCTTGCCATTCTCCGTTGACCTGAAACCGCTTGTTTGATGCGACTGAGAATGACAGTCGTGCATTCCCGTTGCTTGAGAACTTCAAGTCCGGGTCTACGGTTAGGTTACCTGATACTGTGATATCTGCATTACTCATTTGCTTCTCCTATCATGTTCGCTATGTACAGATGCTGCTTTCTCAAGCAGTAATGGTATTATAATCGACCCTCTATGTTCTGTCAAGACTGCTTGATCAGAAAATTTTCTGAGACTAGACTAACAGCATGTCTGAAGAAAACATTGAACAAGCCAGAATGGCACTATTTAACTACTTCGTGGACACGCTAGTTGACTTGTCCGACCCTGATGACGAAGACCGAGAATTGGCTGTAGACGATATGATGCAGGTCACCAATATTTTATTTGAAGGTCTTGACCTACAGGTGTTGTCAGAGAGTGACGGGCAGTTAACCGTTCAGGTCTCTCTTTGAGTGATTCCCAATATGCTCCAAGAAGTGTCTACGACACATGACACGATAATCAATATTGTCGGCGTTGTCTACTACGGTGTCGCTCCCAGTGTTTGCACTACGACCACTCAAGTAGAGGGCGTTGTGAGTCGCCCGTGCCCCGCACCAGCAACGCATACCGTTACTGATTTGTACGATCCTGTCGCAAAGTTCGATCAGCCGTTTGCTGGCCAAAAACAGTTCGCCCTTGTACGAAGTTAACAGACCGTAAGCAAAGATATCAATGTCTTGAACGTCTGCTAAGTGCACGAGTTGTTCAATCTGGTCAGTGCTGAAGAACTGTACTTCGTCTACAAAAATGTATGAAATCTTATTATCCGTCTCTTGTTCGTGTTTGGAAACAAGATCAACGATGTTCGTATCATCGTTTATTCCATGTGATAAACTCATTCCGCCCATTCGGTTACTACACACAGACTCGCCTGATCTGTCATTCTTGTTGATGAGTAGAACTTGACCGGGAAAAGCATCTTCGATGTTGAAGTGCGACTGTAAGAGATGGGTGGTCTTCCCTGAAGACATGGTGCCTGTGAGAAAAGTTAGGCGTCCCATGTCACTCCTGTTGTGCGCTGTTCCAGAGAGCGGAACGGTCGGGTCGGTAGGTTGGGGAAACTGTGTTGGGGACGTTCTGGAATCCTGAGACACCGGGAACTGTCAAAACTTTCTTTACACCAGCGCCACACTTACGACACTCTGTCAAAGTGTCTTCAGAAAAGTTCTGGAACACCTCATAGACCCCACAGGTTTCACATTTGTAATCATACATAGGCATGTTTCTTATTATACCACCTGACTGGCTTTTGGCAAGTCCTCGCCACGGTACAATAATACTAGGTGTTAGTGGTAGGCGAGGTGTTTTATGCTGCGTAAAGGCAGAACCTACAAAAGAATGGCTAAAGCAGCGCTTGTGTGGGTTTTTGCATTAGCGTGGTTTGCTCCCGTCCCGGCAGCCGCCGCTTCATACACAGTTACCGAAGAATCGGACTGGTACTTTGAGATTGAATCAGACAGCACCGATGTTGTCATCTACGGCAACAGCAATCAGTCATGTAATGAGGTAACGGTTGACCCGCACTTGTGGTTGTACAATCTTTCTGGGACACTGATTACCAGCAATGATGACGGCAACCACAACGATCAAGAGCAGTGTGTTTCAGCAAAGATTGACACCACGCTGGATGCAGGTGTTTATCGCCTTAGGGCGGGCTATTACCCCGGTCAGGTTGGTCCGGGTTACGAAAATGGTGAATACGCACTTGTCACTGACCTGACGCTTGCAACAAACTTCAGCACCTACAACGGGGTCAGATTCTCTTACACTCCTGCATACATTGAGCAGACGATTGACGTTTCGTCATATGCCGGGGAGATTGATTCAATTATTGTTACCCCTCTTGTTAAACGGTCCTACGATGTGAATGACTACGTTGCGACACAATATGCCGCATACGATTCTGTTGGGAACGTGCTTCAGGGCAACATAACTTCGTCTGCTCCAACATCTTGGGTTGAGGTTCCTTCCTTTTGGTTCTCAGCGTCTACCTCTACGAATGTTCAAGATTCAACATCGTGGGACACAGTAAAGATTCGCATCTGGGCAAAAGATGGCGAAGGTTGGGGAGGCAACTACGGAACCGAAATCAAAGAAGTCGCTTTCAAAGCAAAACTTGATGGGAGCACCGAATGGACAGACCTCACCAACCTGCTCACTAATCCTCAGTTCAACTCCATTAACAGTAACTCTGTACCGAATGGCTGGTCGTCTAACGCTTCGTGGGACACATGCCAAGGTTTGACTTCTTCTACACTTTGTGGATTTGTTCAAAACACTTGGACTTGGGCGACGCCTGCCACTACAACAACTACCACGACGACAATTCCTCAAACAATAGGCGATCCTACCAACTTGACTTTAACCGTTGACTACTACAACGGCACAGTCAAAGCCGATTGGGATGCCCCAACTGACGGAAACGTCGATCCAGAACGTTACGCTATTGGGTTTGGTCTGAATGACGATGGTAACGCTGGGCCGTATGGTGTGGCAACTGGTAACGTTGGGGACGAAAATGCCTTAGTCACAGAGTACACGTTCAGTGCTTCTTACATAGAGCAGTTGTTCAACGAAGCACACGGTTTGTTCAACGTTAATGTTCGCTCGGATAACGACACTAACGCTTTATACTCTAGTTGGACACCCATTGTATCCGCTTCCATCATGAACATGCCGGACGTTGTTGACAATCAGACCTATGAGCGAAATGACGCTACTGGTGATCTAACGTTTAGTTGGGATGCTTCTAGCGACGGATTTGTCGATCCTACACACTATAAGATTGCTTGGAACCAACTTGGGAATCCATGGGAAATAGACGACTCTAATATTGTTTATACTCAAAACATTTCATCTACTTCTTACACGGTTGCCTACGATGATCTAGGTAGTGCAACGTGGTACTTCAACATTCTTGCTTGCGGTTCTGAGAACGACTGTCATGTTGGTGAAACGATGGAAATTCAAGTTTCAGAAGGCACTCCTCCGACGACAACAACCACCACTACAACCACAACAACAACTACGACGACCTTGCCTCCAACGACGACCACAACCACTACAATACCTGTAACGACAACAACGACGTTGCCGCCAACGACTACGACGACGGTAGCGCCTACAACAACGACAACGGAGGCACCGCCATCAACGACAACGACAACCGTACCGCCTACGACGACTACGGTAACCCCGACTACGACTACATCGACAAGCACTACAACTACCAGCACTTCCACGACAACCACCACATCGTCAACGACAACGACTACAGTAGCCCCCACTACGACTATGCCAACGAGTACGACGATCCCGAGGACGCCGCCTACAACAACCACCGTGCCGCCGACGCTAGAAGAGGAACGAGCGGCTGAAACAAAAGTAGAGTTTGAAGAACTAGGTATTGACACCGAGGGTGTTGACCTGCTTGAAGTAGATGTCGCAGAAGTTAAAATCGTTGAAGAACTGGACGAGTTGGACGAAGAACTAGCCGAAGAGTTTTTGGATGTCGTTGACGGTGAAATCACCACGGAAGAAATTGAAAGCCTTGCCACTGACGAAAACTTTGACCAAATTTCTGACGATGCTAAGGCAGTCCTTGTAGTCGCCATCAACGAAGCGGACGATGAAGTCAAAGAGAAATTTGAGGAAACTGTAGACATCTTTGATGACGAAGCCTACAACGAATATATTGCTGAAGGCTCTACTGTTGATACTGAAACTCGTCGTACTGTTGTTGCTGCAAGTGCAGCCGTAACTGTTGCTGCCGCTGCTGCATCTGCTGGTCCGTCTGGTCCTTCTGGCGGCGGCGGTGGTTCTGGCGGCGGAGGTGGAGGCCCCGGAGGCGACTCTGGTGGCGGAAATAAAAAAGGAAGTTCTAGAAGAAGGTCTCGGTGAAAGGAGGCACCATGAAAGAAAAAATTAAACTAGCAGTTGGAGCCGTCCGTCGAATGGGTAGAGAAATGCTGTACCTTGGATGGACATTAGCAGGTACGGGGTTGGTGTTAATCACGCTTTCTTCGACCACGCTGAAGCAGGGAATATATATTTCCTTCGCCGGTCTTGCACTGCACCTGTTTGGTACTGTATTAGACTATGTAGATGATGAGAGAAGCGATGACAGCGACGACTAAACTTATTTGGAACACTATCGGTAGAATTTTCGCCGTGTTCTTGATGAACGCTATGGCGATTATCGGTAGTTCAAGTCTTATTGGTGGTATTGAGCCGTGGAAGGCTGCGTTCCTTGCTGGCGCTACTGCGGCGGCTACGGTATTGCAGAAACTTGCTGCGGCTTATGCTGATGATGGTAAGGTTACTACTGACGAGATTGATGCAGCGTTTAGCCTTTCGCAAAAGAAAAGTTGAGATAATATTTACATAAATGTGCTCTGCTATAGGCATATTACGTATGGTAGAATATCAGTGAGGCAAATAGCCTTGTAATTATCCCCTAACAAGGAGAATACTTATGGATATGAGCATCTACAAGCAGGTTGGAGAGCGTGCCCTTATGACATTCGCCCAGACATTTCTGGCAATGTTTGTCGTGACTGACATGGCTTCAGCCAAGGGTGCTGCGACGGCTGCTGTTGCCGCCGCCCTTTCAGTGGTGAAGTCATTCGCTGCTACTAAGGTTGGCGACAAATCAACGGCTTCTCTCGTCTGAGCGTAGTGCCCGTATCGCTTGATTAACCACTTAGCGATACACTAGTATATGGTTGTTAGCGGGATTGGCTTTTGCTCCTTTTGTGTCGTTCCCTAACAGGGAAGAAACCCCGGTCACTTCGGTGACTGGGGTTCTTTCTTTTTACGGGCACGTTTTTGCGGAATGTGCTTCAAGCGCTCAACCTGAATAGAACGCCACTGTCCATGACCGTGCGAGCCTCCCCACAGGTCGATCCATTCACTCTGTGGGTCTAGGTTAGTGTTCACCACGTGGCGCATGAACTTGTACTTGCCTTGCTCTCCCTTGATACGACATTCGTCCCCTTTAGTAAGGGTGACTTGCGGTGATATTTGATATGAGTCGGAGACAACCCATCCTTGTGGTGGGCCGACAGGTTTAGTTGTTTTAAGTTTTCTAGCCATAGTAGTTTCCTCCTTAGATACGAAAGGATACTACATATGATAGCGTCTGTCAAATGGATGAATAGATTGTATCGGCAATCGTTTCTCGGATTTCTTCATTTTCATCCAAGAATGCTTTGGTGTTGGCACGGCCCTGTCCGATGTTTTCACCCTTGTAAGCATACCATGCACCCTTCTTATCAAGGATGCCCATTTCGACAGCAATGTCTACAATGTCTCCGGTGCGGCTGATTCCCTCACCATATGCAATTTCAAACTCTGCTTGACGGAAAGGCGGAGCGCACTTGTTCTTGACTACCTTAACTCGTGTCTTATTACCGGACGCTTCGCCACCATCCTTAAGCGTTTCGATGCGACGAATGTCCATTCGGACTGAAGCGTAGAACTTGAGTGCCTTGCCGCCAGTAGTTACTTCGGGCGAACCAAACATTACACCAATCTTTTCCCGCAACTGGTTGATCATGATCAGTGTGGTCTTGGAATGATTTAGATTAGCAACAATCTTGCGCATGGCTTGAGACATCAGTCTTGCGTGAAGCCCGACATGGCTATCGCCCATCTCGCCGTCAATTTCTGCACGAGGGGTAAGTGCTGCTACTGAGTCCACGACCACAACGTCTAGAGCGCCCGACTCAATCAACTTGTTCGTGATTGTCAGCGCCTGCTCACCGGTATCTGGCTGTGATACGAGAAGGTCATCAATGTTGCATCCGATTGCCTTAGCGTACACGGGGTCTAGTGCGTGTTCTGCGTCGATAAAAGCACACTTTCCGCCATTCTTTTGGGCCTCTGCAATAATGTGAAGCGCAATAGTAGTCTTACCAGAAGACTCGGGGCCATAGATTTCTGTAACTCGTCCACGAGGCACGCCTCCAACACCCAAGGCTAAGTCAAGGGCGATAGAGCCGGTTGAAATCGTTTCGATCTGCATTGAAGCGGCGTCACCGAGACGCATGATGCTTCCTGTGCCAAACTGCTTTTCGATTTGACCTAGAGCGTCTTCAAGAAGTTTATCTTTATCCATAGTCGTATTGTAGGTTGTCAGTGGCTTGCAGTCAAGAGGGCTGGTATTATATCTTTATGAGTAAGCGAGGACCAAAGCGTTTAGTCACTCAGGCAGTACGCTTAGGTGAGTACGGGCAAACTAAGTGGCATATTGAGTTGGAGTGTGGGCACGCTGTTGACAGCGCCCGCAAGCCTAAGGTGAACGAAGACCGCCTATGCTGTAAAACTTGTATTGCTCCTCCTGCCCCCGTTCCTCTGATGGAGGTGCTGTCTGATGATAGAGAAGACCGTGACTTCTTCACCGCTTATGATCCGATGGAAGACATTCGGGTGCGTGCGGCAATTGCTTCTAAAGTCGGAGTCCCTATGGATCAGGTAGAACTTGTGAACGGAACCGCTACGGTGTTTCTAGATGCTCAGCAAGTTCGTAGGCTGGTTTGATTTTGGGCATTTCTCTACCTACCCTTTCGTGTGGTAGTTGACGCTAACGCACGAGAGGCTGGGACGAACCCATATGGTTTATTCAAGGCTGTTCACTTCATGGACCCCAAACACCGCCTATTTTTTCAGCGATGCCCACTCTCCCTAGATATGGCTCTAGTTGCCCGTGTGCCGGAACCGCATGGGCGTTTGCTTGTTCCGAACCTGTTCCTCAAGGCTTGATGGTCTCCGTGCAGGGACTGGCATCTCGTCAAAGATGTTGTTCCAGTGTATCGTGCGATTCAAATCGTTCCTCTTTGGGCAGGCGTGCCCTCTTAGTCGTAAAAGTACCAGTTGCGTAACGAGTGTAACCCTCCGGTCCTTCAGTGAACGTTTATGTCATCGGGATTTCCCGGTTGCAGTCTTTTGGTAGTTTGCTCCTTCTGTAGTGTGCTCATAGGGTAGCCGCACGTGGGGGGTGCTGTCAAGTATGTGACTTTTCGGTTGATGGCTTGACACCGTTTAGGTACACTACGTTTATCATGGAGAAATTTCAATGTTTAATGTAAGCGCACCGTCTTGGTTTCAGGATGCCCCTTGCGTTGGAGAAGACAAGTTGTTCTTTTCTGCGCACCCATCTAAGAGAAGGATGGCGGTGTCGATGTGTAATAATGTTTGTCAACACAAGGAAGAGTGTTTGAAGTTTGCTTTAGATAGTGGACAGACTGTTGGGGTTTGGGGTGGAAAGACTGGACCAGATTTGGTCCGTCTTTCGGAAGTGTTGTCTGATGTTAACTGAGTATGAAGAGTTTGACCACGATGTTCTTGCGGTTTTAAAGCGTGGTGACGTTGAGATAACGTTTGTGTCATCACCGTCTGCCAGTCTTGATGGTAAGAACTTTTCTGTCGTGTCTTGGACGATAGACAAAATCACTATTGCTGTTGCGGAAGAGTATCTAAATAAGGACATTGATGATTTTATCGTTAGTGGTATTTTGAGCACGGTTGGAGATGATGCAACCGAAGAAGAAACAGTTAACGCAGTTAGAGAACACGCTATCCAGTTGTTCTCTGCTAAACTGACAGAAGTTTTCCGTGATGCAGTCACCGAGGTGGACGATCCGTTGAAGTATAGTTTGGACTATGCGCTAGATCAACTTCTTGACGAGCAGTGAGTGTTGACTCGTTGCTGATTTTTCAGTAAAATACACGTAGTTACTATTTATTAAGGAGACTATATGTCTGATTTGTCTGGACCGGCTTCGACGCTAAACGAAGTTCATTCTTTATTGCGCACCCTTGAGGGGTGTATTATGCAACTTGGTGATGACATTGATTCCACCGAGAAAGAAGAGTTGTTGCAGTTTGCTAGTGACTTACATGCGGCGAAGGGTCATATTTCAGAATTGTTCAATGAGGTGCAGTCTGTCGTAACCGAACATTTGGGTCATTTGGCTGTACCTGTTACTGTTGACGGCGCTACTGTAGAAATTAAGTCGGGTTCCCCACGTAAGACTTGGGATCATCAATCACTGATTGAAGATGTCAGTAAACGTATTGTTGACAGCAGTGTTGATTTGAATACTGGTGAAGTCATTAAGTCGCCCACGGAGATGATCCGTGAGGCTTTGCAGTTTGCAGGTATATCGTATTGGAAGGTTACTAAGTTGAAGGAACTTCATTTGGACGCTGATGAGTACTGTGAAGTTGGAGAATCAAAAAAGAATCTAGTGATTAGGAGAAACAAATGAGCCATATGTTACTTGCATTATCTGAACCGTTCGACTCTTCGGTTGAGCGTCAGTTAAAGAAAGGTGGGACAAGCCTTACTTATATTCCTGTTAGTGAGGTAATCAGTCGCCTAAATCGTGTACTTGGGGTTGACATGTGGTCTTACGAAATTATTTCGTGTGCCCGTGATGCGCTTGATCCAGATTTCGTTGTGGCACACGTCCGCTTGACTACAACATTTGTTCCTACCGATGAGGCTCCTGCCATCAAGATTGTCAAGGACGGTATTGGTGGTCAGAAAATTAAGCGTACTAAGAATGGCGATATCGTTGATCTTGGTGATGAAATGAAGGGCGCTGTATCAGACGCTTTGAAGAAGGCAGCGCAGCATTTAGGTGTCGGCTTGTATCTTGCCCGTTCCGAAGAAGCAATGCACTTGGAGCGTGTTGAGGACGAAGCAGATTTGCCAATTAGTGCTGAGCATTTTGAGAAACTGCGAGGTGTTCTTAATAATCAGCCACAGGATGTTATCGACGCTTGCCGTAGTCATTGGGAAACAATTTCTGACGGTGCTGAATTTATCAATGAGAATGTGACAGCAACTCATTTGAGAGAAATGCTTGACTTCGTTAAGAATAGAAACGCTGAAGCGGCAGAAGAAGAGACAGATGCAGGATAGTTTAGACTTGGGTCCTGTTTCCTACGAGTACCCGAAGTATATGTCGCCAAGTTCTATTGGAACTTTTCAGCAGTGTCCACTAAAGTTCAAGTTTTCTAGGCTAGATAGGTTGCCTACTGAATCCACGGAGGCGCAGCATTTAGGATCGTTCGTTCATGAAGTTCTTGAAGAACTTTTTGCTCACCCTCGTGAAGAGCGCACTGAGGTCACTGCTCGCAAGTTGGCTCGTGATTTGTGGAATAACAAGTGGGAGGCTGAGTTTCGTGCGCTTAAAGAAAAGTGCGATGAGAATGAGTTCCGCTGGAAGGCGTGGTGGTGTATTGAGAATTACTTCGGAATGGAAGACCCTACTTCTTTTGACGCTACTGGAATTGAAGCCAAGATGGATGGAGACATTGATGGTGTACCTATCTTTGGCATTATTGACCGTTATACCGTCGAAGACGGTAAGTTAGTTATCTCCGATTACAAGACTGGCAAGAAACCTCGCCCACAGTACGAGTGGGAGAAGAAGATGCAGATCACTATTTATAGCATTCTTCTAAAAGAGCAGACTGGCATGGATATTGAGCGTGCTGAGTTGCTGTATGTAAAGTCAGGCCAGTTTGCAAAGTATACAGTAGATGAAAAACTTGAGAATGCTGTTCGTGTGGAAGTACGAAATACTTGGGACGAAGTAAAGTCAATGTGTGACTCGGGTGAGTTTGAAACTAGGACTGGACCATTGTGTAACTGGTGCGATTTCAAGAGCCTTTGTCCTGAATGGAACTGAACTATGACTACTTTAAAAGATTTTGAGATAGTTGTTTCTGAAGATATCAAAAACAAGGCTTCGCAGCAGGATAGAGATTTATTGCGCTTGCCTGAGCACCATGAAAGGTGGAGAGAGTGTCTTGTAAATATTATTGAGACTGTCTCTTTCAAGATTGGTGAACTAGACAAAGAAATTTCCGCTATCCGTAGTTCTTATTCAGACTTTATTACTGACCCTGCTGCCGGTCTTGAGGATCAACGTGAGAAGTCGAAACGTTTCAGGTTTTATGCAGAGAAGCGTCTTGCTGAAGTGGATAGGTTAATGGCGCTTGGTCAGCCCGCCGATCCTTCTCTTTCGTTGGCTACGTTCTTGCGTGATGCAATCATTGAACATAAGCGTTGGCATGAAGATAACGGTTTAGTTAATTCTGAGGGCGACGATTGTTTATATGCCGCTCTTGATGGTGTTTGGAAGTTTTAATGAAGATTGGTTTTGCATCTAACGATTGGTCACGTTCTATGCATACCCATACCGGTTTGCCGGTAATGGGTGGTTCGGGTCATATCAGAATAGGGCAGTACATAAGTCCTTTACGCAAGAGGGGTATTGATGTTGTGTTAGGCATTTTAGCACACAACAATATTACTGGCACTTTTGGCATCCATTCTTGGGATAACACGGGCGACCATTTTGACTGCGATGTTATCATAATGCAGCGCTATATGCACAAGCAGATTCTGCCAGATATGAAACGGGCACAGATGGCAGGGCAGATTATCCTTCAGGATGTTGATGACTGGTACTGGGGCTTAAGCAAAAAGAATGCTGCGTATTCGGCCTCTAACCCCAAACTCAACCCTGTTGAAAATATTGACTGGTACCGTAAGATCATCGAAGAGTCTGATGGTGTTATTGCATCTACTCCTTTCCTCCGGGACAGAATGCTTGAATGGAACGATAATGTTGGTCTACACACGAACCATGTGAATACTGCACAGTTCAGAAACGTTCCCGATTTTGTCTCTGATGATCCAATTAGAAAACTAGTTGTAGGGTGGATGGGTTCTACGGCTCACCGAAGTGGAGATTTGGAAATCCTTAAACCTTTCGCTAACAAAGTTTCTAATTTTGCACGCTTCCATCACACTGGCGACATTAAAGCACCAAACATTCCTAGGTTCTATAAGGAGATGGGACTGAGTGCTGGAATTGTATCTACGTCTCCCTTCTTACCTCCTTATGCTTTACAGGAAGGGTTTTTGTTTAACGTTGGTATTGTCCCTTTGACTGACATTCCGTTCAATCACGCCAAGTCCTATATTAAGGGTCTGGAGTATGCTGCTGCTGGTATTCCTTTTGTAGCGTCTTGGTCACCTCAATACGAGGAACTTGTGGAAACTCATGGTATTGGCATGTTGGCTAGGGAGCCTTCAGAGTATGTGTCTCTACTTAGCAATCTATTAGACGAAGATTACCGCAAGCAGCAGTCTATTATAATTCGCAAAAAGGTTAAGCAGTTCGATGTGAAGGTAGGTGCGGGTAAACTTTACAATTTAATTAAAACGATGCATAAGGAGGCATGGAATGAAAAGAGGTAAGCCGCTTCGCCGGACACCTCTCAACAGGGGTACTAGCCAATTAAAGAGAACTCCACTAAAGCATAGGTCTGACAAGATGAAGGCCAAGTATGTTGAACGTCGTTCTATTGTAGAGGAAATGTTGGCGAAGAACCCCGAGTGCGAGGCATGTCTTATCTTTGCGGTATACGATGGCAAACAAGGCGCAGTGCCGGTAAACAGAACAAATGACATCCACGAGTTAGTTAACCGTTCGCAGGGCGGAAGCATTCTGGAGGATGAGAATCTTTTTGCTGTCTGCCGACCTTGCCATACTAGAATAACGATCAGGCCCAAGCAGGCTGAGGGACTTGGTTTACACTTAGAAAGTTGGTGTAACTCCAAAGAGCATTTTCAGGAGGCTGCTAGGGTTAGATCAGAGTGGACGAAGGGTAGAGCAGCAAAACCGTATTGGATGGAAGAAGATGAGTAATAAAGATTGGTCGTTTTGTATCACTACTGGATACGATGATGTTGATAAACTTCAAGAGGTCGTAGACTCTATTAGACGTTTAACTATTCCTAATTATGAAATACTATTCATCGGTGATCAAACTGGCCTACCGGATGGCTCCCTCATAGGTGAAGATGTTACACACATCCACTTTGATGACTCGGTTAAGCCCAGATGGATTACCCGCAAGAAGAACATACTGGCACAGACAGCGCAGTACGAAAATCTAGCGATGATGCATGACTACCACGTATTTGATATTTGGTGGTATTCACACTTTCTTCAGTTTGAACAAGCGTGGGATATTTGTTCATGTCAGCAGTTATTCATAAACGGACACAGAGTACCTATGGATTGGTCTTTGTGGGATAAACCCGGAGCAGGGCGTGCGTGGGCACTGCCTTACGATAACTGGGATGAAACACAATATATGTATCTCGCCGGTGCATTTTTTATAGTAAAGAAAGATGTTATGCTTGCCGAGCCTTTAAATGAAGACTTGCTTTGGAATGAAGAAGAAGACGTTGAGTGGTCTTTGAGAGTGAGAGATAAGTACAGAATGATTTGTAACGGTAAAAGTATCGTAAGACATAATAAGTGGCATCGACATTTAGGGCCTGAACCATCATGATTAAATTAGTTATTTTTGATTTAGACGGTGTATTAGTAGATACGAAGGGACTGCATTTTGATGTGTTGAATCAGGCACTGGCTGAATGCAACCCTGAGTATGTGATATCATGGACGGATCATTTGTCTAAGTTTGACGGATTAAGTACAAGCAAAAAGTTGGCAATGCTGTCCGAGGAGCGGGGACTTCCTGAAGAAGACCATCATGAGATTTGGGAGAGAAAGCAAAGGCTTACGCAGAAGGCATTCTTGTCTGTTCCAGAAGACGAGAACGTTTCGGAGATTGTTGACTTGCTCCGGTCAGCAGGGATCAAGGTTGCTGTGGCAAGTAACAGTATTAGAAGCACAGTTGTTTCGGCGTTGTGCTCGTTGAACATCATGCACAAGGTTGATTTCTTTGTAAGCAATCAGTGTGTGACAATGCCTAAGCCCCACCCGGAGATGTATTGGAAGGCGATGTCTAAGTTTGGGGTTTTACCTTCTGAAACATTAATTATTGAAGACTCACACGTAGGTAGACTGGGCGCACACCGCTCTGGTGCAAATGTCATGGGTATTAAAGACTCATACGATCTGAACAAGGAAAGAATAATGAAAATGGTAACATCCGACAATGATAAGTCATTTGCGTGGGAAGACGAGACTCTCAATGTTCTCATTCCCATGGCGGGCGCTGGTTCTAGGTTTTCCTCTGCGGGCTACACCTTCCCTAAGCCACTAATTGAGGTAAAGGGAAAGCCTATGATTCAGGCAGTGGTTGAAAATCTTAATGTTAAAGCCAAGTTCACTTACATTGTCCAACAAGAGCATTACGAAAAGTATAATTTGCTCCACTTACTTAACTTGATTACCCCCGGCTGCAACATTGTTACCGTGGATGGGATGACTGAAGGTGCGGCCTGCACAACTTTGCTAGCAAAAGAGTTTATTGACAATGATCAGCCGCTGATGATGGCGAACTCCGACCAGATTGTTGAGTGGGATGCTGGAGAAGCATTGTATGCATTTACGACCGATCATAGCGACGGTAGTATCCTGACGTTTGAGGCTACGCACCCTAAATGGTCGTTTGCAAAACTTGGTGAAGACGGATACGTGAGTGAGGTTGCTGAAAAGAATCCAATCTCAAATATTGCTACTGTAGGAATCTACTTCTGGAAGAAGGGTAGTGATTACGTCAAGTATGCCGAGCAAATGATTGACAAAGACATTCGTACTAACGGTGAGTTCTATGTATGCCCTGTCTTCAATGAGGCAATCCTTGACGGTAAAAAGATTCGTACTTACAATATCAGTAAGATGTGGGGAATTGGTACCCCTGAGGACCTGACCACATATTTGGAGGCGACGAGATGAGAACAGTAGTTGAGGTTGGTGCTAATTTCGGTAATGATACTGAGCATCTTTCAGGCGGTAACTCAGGCAATGTCCGTGTGTACGCAATTGAGCCAACCCCCGAGTTGGTGACCCATTTGGAAGACCGATTTGCTATGAACGATAATGTCACTGTTCATCCGGTTGCTATTGACTTGGAAGAGGGTAAAGCCCAATTCAACATTGCTGGTACCAGAGACTGGGGGTGCTCATCGCTTTATGAGTTCACCGAAGACATTCATGAGAAGTGGGAAGACCGACCGGACTTTGCGTTCACTGACCACGTGATTATTGACAAGGTGCGTTTGGATACGTTTATGGCAGATAACTCTATTGAATGGATTGACTACTTGTGGATCGACGCACAGGGTAATGACTTTCGGGTATTGAAGAGTTTAGGTGATCGTATTGAGCACGTTTCTGAGGGAAAGTGTGAAGGTGCTTACACCGTGGACTTGTACAGTAACACAGACAACCATGTTGATGATATTAAGGCATGGCTAGAAGAGCGAGGCTTTGCCTGCACTATTGTTCCAGACAACGTGGGTAAAGAAGCAGACGTACACTTTAAGAAGCCATGATTTACATTTCGCATCGTGGCAATATCAGTGGCCGCAATTCAGAGTTAGAAAACAAACCGCATTACATTGACGCTGCAATAGCAGCCGGTTACGACGTTGAGGTTGATGTCTGGCTGAATATGAGGTACGGTTTGTGCTTAGGCCATGATGATCCCCGCACTCCCATTGGTTTAGATTGGCTTCTTAGTCGTAGAGATAACTTGTGGATTCATTGTAAAAATAGTGATGCTTTAAATGCTTTATTGTGCCAGAAAAGAAATGGCAGGTATTTACTGAATTGCTTCTTTCACACAGACGAAGCCTATGTTTTGACTTCAGCAGGACAAGTGTGGTGTTATCCGGGTATGCCCGCACTAGTCATGAATACATCTATTAATGTGTGCCCGGAATGGAAAAAGGATACCTGTTACGACCCAGACACCTATACTGGATTCGCTGGCGTGTGTTCTGATTATGTCAAGGAGATTAAAGAATGTTTAGAGAAGTAGATCACAATATGCCATTCGTGATCGGCTCTCCCCTTGTTGGGTGGAAGTGCGAAAGAGGCGAAGGTTTAAGTTGGTTGCGTAACGCCGTGGAAGTTAAAGAACTTTTCCCACGAGCGCAGTTCTTTGCTGCGTTAGAGATTGACGCCAAGGGCTTAGAGCCGTATCAGGAGTTATTAGATTTACTGGAACAGGTCAATGGTACTTGGTGGACGTATTCTTTGAACGATAACGAAAGCAAGGTAACAAGTTTCAATCGTTGGATTCGTATTGAGATGGGTCGCAACCTTGTTCGTGAATTCGCTCAGCGGGGAAGGTTGATGTCGGGTAATCATTGGGGAGAAGATACTCCACAGGAAGACGCTGTAAATTTTGAAGCAATTTACTACATCGACTCCGACATGGTACTAGAAGCGGATCACATTAGCAAGTTAATGGAAGTTGATCACCCCATGGTGGGTCTTAATGTCCCTGCTTACTGCTTGACTGGCAAAGCCATCAACGAAGACCCTCTGATTGAAGAGCATTGGAACACGGCAGGAAGTTTGTGGGTCAACTCCCCTGCTTATTACGAGTTGGTTTGGCAGCATAACTCGTACATGAATTTGAGTGACGACCCTGCAACACAATATGCTATGGAACGTTTAAAGATGCACGAAAGCGAGGAGACTTGGGGTCAGACTTGGGTCCGAAAAGATGTGTCTGTTGAGCATGAAGTTCCAAGTTTGGTTTCTATTGAAGATCGGGATGTTCCAGATCGTGAGTTGTGATGGCGGCGAACTATGGCAAAAATGCCAAAGCAAAGGCTACTAAACTTCACAGTCTTTACGTTCGTACTAGAGATAAGTTTACTTGTCGCTGGTGTGGTGCTACTAAGGAACAGGGTAAGCAAATTCAGTGTGCCCACATTATTTCTCGTAGTATTTCTGCCACTCGGACTGACGAGCGCAATGCGGTTGCCTTATGTGCGTCGTGCCATTGGGCACAGTCTAAGAATCCGTTAGTCTGGGCACGTTGGCTTGAGCAGGAATTAGGTAAAGAACATTTAGATGATCTTCTTGAACGAGGTGTTTCGGGCATTAAAGTTGACTGGCAGTCTGAATGCGATAGGCTTGAAATCGCCCTTGCTACTTTGGACACAACGTGGTAATATATGTCTATGAATTCGTATAGAACTGCGCCAATTAGCCCTGCTGAGGTAGAATCAGAGTTGCTTAGGCTGACTTCTGAAATTGAGCGAGAAACCGAAGAGTTTGAGGTCTTGGCTAAAGACCATGCGGGTAAAGAAGCAGAGTACAAGAAGCAGTGGTTTAAGGAGTACTTGGCCGCTGAAGGCGCAGTTAAGCAAAAGGAAAGTTGGGCAGGCTATAAGACTAGCGAGTTGCATTATGACTCCATGATCGCTGAAGCACTTGTTAAGGCAAAGAGAGAAAAACTTCACTCTCTCCGCACTGCTTGTGATGCTTTGCGCACGATTGCGGCTAATGTCAGGTCACAAACTAAGTTCTGAGGTAAATGATGATTCACAACATTGCAGGAAATATTGAAGGTCTAGCAGTTGATATTGACTTGCTACAGCCGTTGGAAAACAATGCTAGGCGTGGTGATGTTGATGCTATCATGGCGTCCTACTCCAAATTTGGGCAAGTTAAGCCCATCGTCGCTGTAGAAAACGAAAGCGGTGCATTAACAGTTATTGCTGGCAACCATCAGTTAGAAGCGGCGAAGCGTTTGGGGTGGCAACAGATTGCGGTATCCATTGTGGACCTAGACCAAGAGAACGCCCTTGCTTTTGCATTGGCTGATAACCGAATCTCTGAACTAGGTACTACTGATACCGACTTGTTGTACGACATGCTTACAGAAACTATGGGGTACGACGAGGACTTTTTTGAGGCTTTGGGATGGGACGACTTTTCTGTTGCGGCAATCGAAAACACTATCATCAGTGATTCACTTGGAAACACTCCTGATCCGAATGCTGGATGGACTGCCCCCGAGATTGTAGTGAACGACATTTCTACTACTCCGGCAGTTGAGACTCAACCTAACGCTCCTTCGGTACCTTCAGACGAAGGCACCGCTACTGCTCCCACGCCTCAGTCTGCGACTGTTGAGAATATTGTGACGCAAGGAAGTACAGCGGCGGGTACGTCGGGAACTAGAAATGCCGCCATTCAGTTCACACTTGTTTTTGACAGCGCCGAGCAGCAGTCTACGTGGTACTCTTTCCTAAAGTGGCTTAAGGAGAATGCAGCGTATGACGGCGATACGACCTCTGAGCGCTTGTTAGACTTTATCGCCCAGCACTCTCCCAGAGGTTAACATGCCTAGGCGGAGAATGTTTTTGGACATGAATTGTGTCGATGCTGCACGAGAACGCATGAGACATGTGTATGACACTTTTGATACGGTCTGTGTCCAGTTCAGCGGGGGTAAAGATTCAACGGCTTGCTTATATTTGGCAAAAGAAATCCACGAAGAGCGTGGTCTTGGACCCGTCAAAGCGATTTTTCGTGATGAAGAAATGCTGTCACCTGCCGTAGAAGATTACGTTACCCGAGTCAGTAACTATGACTGGGTAGATATGGAGTGGTATTGTCTTCCGCAAGGGCAGGAACTCTGGGTTTTAGGTAGACGCCAGTATGTATTATTGTGGTCTAAGAATCGTGAGCGGAAGGGTCGGCTTTTCAGGCCGTTCCCTGAGAATGCATTGCGGGCCGAGCACTTCGGTCTTGATCCTGAGAAAGCGATTCCTCGCAAGATTGATGAGTATACCATGCAGGGCAAGAAGGGGCGTACTGCGTTCATTACGGGGGTGCGGGCTAACGAGTCCATGATTCGGTATAGGACTGTCACGCAGAAGTTACACGAGAACTATATCAACCGGCCTTTTAAACTTTCAAAAGCGATTCCTTTACGTTTTGCTAAAGTCATCTATGACTGGACATCTGATGATGTTTTGAAGTTTATCCACGAAGAGCACAATGGTGAGTATTGTGAATACTATGACTATGCGGCTATGAGTGGGGCTAACCAGAGAGTCGGCATTCCTCTACACTCTGTTGCGGCCCGACGGCTTTCTGATGTATTACGCACTGAACCAGAGTTTTATGATGAACTGTATCGTTGTTTCCCCACGATTGAAGCCCAGCGACAGTTGTGGGCGGAGTTTGATATTGAAGCAGCGATTGACTTTTATGCAGAAGATGGTTGGAAGGGTGTAAAGAATTGTATTGATGATAATGTGCTTACTCCGGGTCTCCACAGGGCGGCGTTAGTGTATTCAAACGAATTTAAAAAGAAGCACGCTAATGACCCGTATGGCTATCCTGTCGATCATTTAATCCGAACACTTCTATTGAACTCGTTTATGGGTTCTCCTAGTCCTGTAGGCCCAAAGACTAAAGCACACAATAAAAGGGTTGCTTTGTTAGAAGATGAAACTCAGCAGTTGATGGATGCCGACAGCCTTGACTGGCAAGACGATACACGGTAAAGTAAATCCATGGATTATTGTAAAACGTCAGACTTGCGTCCCGCAAAGTGGTCATCAGCATCATATATTGTTGCGCCTGATTACAAACGTCTTTCCGAGTCCATCAGAGACCGTGGCATGTTGCACCCTATTGTCGTACAAAAAGATGGTACGATTATTGACGGCTATCATCGTTGGACTATCGCCAACGAGCAGAACATGAAGAAAGTTCCTGTCAATGTGGTTAAGTGTGATGATGTTGAGGCCATGCTTTTACATATTGAGTTAAACAGGTACAGGGGAATGATTATTGCTAAATACCTTTCTAGACTGATGCAAGCGGTAATGCAATCTAAGCGATTTACTGAAGAAGAACTTCGTAAGCGTCTTGCAATGAGTTACGATGAGTTTGATATTCTGCTAGACGGGTCGCTTATCAAGATGCGAAAAATCAAGCAACATTCATATTCGCCTGCTTGGGTTCCGATTGAATCCAAGACTGGCGAAGATATTCATATTGAAAAGCCTACGGGGCATTCTGAACAAGCATAGGAGAATAACATGGAAATGAACGCATATCAAGCCGCCGCAAAAGAAACTGCGGTATTCCCACCCGATCAAGGAATTGTGTACACGGCACTAGGTCTTGCAAGTGAGGCAGGCGAAGTAACCGATAAGGTTAAGAAGGTCATTCGTGACAGCGGAGGAGTTTTCTCCGACGAAGCACGAGAGGCAATCAAGAAAGAACTCGGAGACGTTCTTTGGTATGTATCTGGCCTTGCTTGGGAACTGGGTTACACTCTTACCGAGGTAGCCGACGCAAACATTGAAAAGTTGTCTAGTCGTTTTGAGCGTGGTAAGATTGGCGGCTCCGGGGATGACAGGTAATTCTTGGCTTTCTCTTGTAACTTCGACCGGCAACCTTGAGTCGGCCAAGTCTTACGAATCGTTACTGAGTGCCGCTCACGCTGACTATTCAGTAGTCACAAATCAGGTGTACGTCTATGACCGTTTCGTGAATGCGTTTGTTCAGGTGCCGAATAGGTTTGTTACCGGTCGTGAAATTGACGAACGGCTAGAGAACTGGGAAGTTGTCAAAGAGCGCTATGAGGTAGAGCAGAACCAAAAGATTTTAGAACGTGCTTACGCTTTAATCCGCAAATACAACGGCTCAGCAGTTTTCACTGGATGTGGTGTACTTGATGAAGGCCGAAAGTTCTTTACTGTAGTTCGTACTGGATCAATAACTATTCCTACTCTAGATCAGAGCAATGACATTATTGATTCCTACACAGTGATTATGACCTCACACGATGGAAGTATCCCTATTTGTTATTACAGTCTAGATAGTAGGCGCTCAAATAACACGACATATCGTTTCTCTAGTTCCCCTACAGCAGAGTTCAGTATTAGAAAACGCCATACACCTAGTGGGGCCAACCTGAATGAAGAGGCAACGGAAGCATTAAATATGCGAATAAACTGGTCGGAGTACATGGGTTCCGCTATCGGGAAGTTATTTGTTCCTGCCTCTGCTTCAACAGTAGATAAAGCGCTAGAAAAATTCTGGCCTACAGAGTATGCTGCTACAGAGAAAAAACGTGAACATGCTGAAGGTGTCCACGAAACGATTACCGACTTGTATCACAGTTCTAGTAATGTTGGGGCGTTTGGTACATGCAGGTGGTCGTTGTTGAACGCAATAAATGAGTATATTGATTTTCATCGCAATATTCCTGATGATGAAGCAGCGCAGCACTCACTAGAGATTGATAATTATAGCCACCGACTGAAGTTGAATGTTTTCCAATGGTTGAATACATTTTAGATGATTTTGTCATCATCAGAGATTTTACTGAGCATTGTGATGCTCTTCTAGAGATGGTTCAAAATCCTCGTGAGGGGGAAATAGTTGAAATGCCTGATCGTTGTTATAACTTTTTCACTAAGCACGTAGTCGATGGAGGCAACCCCGAATCAATAGACGACATGACTATACTTTGCTATTCAGAAGAAATTAAAACTGCTTTACTAAGTGTGTTCAATTTTAACGGGATAATGAATAATAACCTACCGGCAGTTGTGTATCCAGAAGGATGCGGTATGGGTTTGCATGACGACATGTACCATAATTCCGATGATCCTGAGCAACGTGAAAAAGTACATGTATACAGTTCAGTTCACTATTTAAACGATGACTATCAAGGCGGCGAACTGGTATTCCCTGATTTAAACTTGACAATAAATCCTGAAAAGAATATGCTATTACTATTCGGTTGCCACCATAAACACCGTGGTAACCCATCAACAGGCGGTATAAAGATTTCGTCAACAAAGTTTTGGAGAGATGAAGATGCAGTTCAGTCCCAGTGAGCAAGAAAATTTCGTTATTGAAATGACGCAGATGAAGCACGGCGGTCATTACGTTGAACTCGGTGCCTTCCACTCCCACGATGGCAGTAATACTCGTGTGTTGGAGCAGGACTTTGGATGGCGTGGTGTGTCATTTGAGATTGACGACAAGCGGCGAGAGCAGTTTATTGACAATCGTTCTAACCCCTGCTATGGAGATGCCTTATACTTTGACTACAACGAATTTTTTGAATGGGCTGAGTGGCCTAAGCAGATCGACTACTTACAGGTCGATATTGATAATGGGTATGATCATGCTATGCGACCGGAGGGAAGTGCGTACACTTCGCTTTTAGGGCTTATTGCACTACCGTTGAACCTGTATCGGTTTTCTGTTATAACCTTTGAACACGATGTTAACATGTATTTTAGAAATGCATCAATTCGTGACGCCCAGCGAGAAATTCTTGATGCACTAGGCTACACTTTAGTCGTGAGAACTATTCACGAAGACTGGTGGGTTGATCCGACTGCAATTGAGCCAGATATCTTTAGACCTCACTTAAAATGGGAAGTTCTTTAATCAACTTCGATAAAGATGCATTCTCCGGGGCACTCTTCAGCGGCCTCAATTGTGTCGGCAAGTAAGTTTTCAGGAACTTCTGCCTGACCTTCTGCCATCTGGTAAACAGGCCCATCTGCATTACCGTTTGGTCCTTTTACGTTGGGCCACTGCACTTCCTTAACGTATGCTAAACCGTCATCATGCATCTCAAAAATATCGGGGCATAATTCTGCGCATAGCCCGTCTCCTGTACACAAATCTTGGTCGATCCATACCTTCATTTTTCCTCCTCAAATAATGATTTCAATTTTACGTCTTATACCCATACCTAGTCCTGCACACAGGTTAAATGCGTGGGTAGTAGCGTCAACTTGGTCGTCGTGGACTCTCGCTTCTGGGAATGATGATAACTCATCAATAAATTCTGTGTTCCATGAGGCTCTAAGTAGTTTAACATTTCCATTAGCGACTGCTGCTGCAAAAGGCTTGGCTCTAGTTACTTTATCGCCTGTTGCTCTTTGTCCAGAGAAGTTGTAACCCGGAAGAACGTATCTGGCGTACTGGTCAATTAGGTTTTTACCTGCTGATCCCGGTTCCTGTTCCATCTGAATCATAATTTCAGGACCGTCTTCTTCGGCAGTTTCCTTAATAAACTTTTCAACTTTTTCACCTTTGGCCCGTATACGCCGAACATCCAGAACATAAAATATACCATTATCAAAGGCCCCCAAACATCCAACTGTCCAGTCAGGGTCGGGATTAGAGTTTGAGGGTTCTGTTCCTGCCAAGTCCCAGAACCGAACTACAGTTGTGTCTTTACTGAGTTCTGGAACTTCACTAGGTTCAATAATTTCAAAGTTGTTTCTATCGAACATTGAACCGAGGGTTGTCGCCCACCAGTCACCAAACTCTAGCCGCTTACGTTCGATTGGGTCAAGTTCTGAAAGCATAGCACGGTATGATGTCGGGTCAATTCCGGGGTTATCGGTAAGCATTGAAGGAATGAAGATACGCCCCTTTTCTTTTCCTTCCACTAGGAACCTTTGGCGCACCCAGTTTGGTGCTGGGTTAGTTGCACATCTCATACGCAAAGGAACTGTGGATAGTGGTCCTGATGCTGGGCGGCGAAGACGAGAGAACATATACCTATAATCAGACTCTCTGATTTCTGTAACCTCATCCATCCCGATAAACTGAAATTCCGAACCCTTGTATCGCAGGTAATCATTTACGTTATTCAAGTAACCGAATGTGATACGTGCTCCCGAAGGAAACGTTGCGGTATACTGGTTGGCGTTCCAGTGGACATCATCGAATTGCATGATCCACTCCCGGAAGCGGTCCATAAGGGCACCGGGAAGCGCAAGGTCGGCATATGTACGACGGAACAGGATTGCCGAGTAGTTGGGGACATCCACGTATTGCAACGCAGCCATGATTAGGGCCGAAGATTTACCACCGCCCGCCGCTCCGCCAAACATAACTTCTTGTCCTTCTGAGCGAAGAAACACTTTTTGAGTTAATGACGGCTCCTCAACCCAGTATTCCGAACGACGTGGCTCTAAGTATTCTTTGATTTTCTGCCAGTCTTGTGTTTGCGTGGACATATCTGCTTGTCTCCTAGACAAATAAAAGGTACAGTATACCTATGAGGAATATTCTAAATCGTGCTGCCGTCGCCCATTTACTCATGGGCGCTGGTATACTATTAATAGGCTTTGGTATTAGTATACTGAGTTTGGGGTGGGGTCTGGCAAGTGCTGGCCTCACTTGTGGAATTTACGGCTATCTGCTAGGGGCTGAATAATGGCGTGGAACTCAGGTTCAAACAAATCCTTACAGAATATCAATGATGGTCAAAAAGCGGCACCTATTTCTGTTGGTGCCCCCATCTCCTACAGTCCTTCTCTGGGTGAGAACCGAGGGTATCATGACGGCTGGGATATCACAAAGGCTTACCGAGATGGTGTTTCTAAGGTAACTTGGGTATTCAGATGTATTGATGTGATCGCATCTAATCAGGCTCGTTTGCCCATGATTTTCCGTAAAGATAACAACCCATTTGGAGAAATTGTTGCAAACAACCCGATGCTGAAACTTTTTAATAACACTGCTAACGACGGTGAGAATGCTTTCGCATTCCGGTATCGGCTTTCAGCACAGTTGCTTATGAGCAGCCGTGGTGCGTTTGTTGAAATTGTTCGTGGTCGTGGCGGGGCACCGATTGCTCTGCATCTTCTTCCTCCACAAAACACATCTCCTATCCCGGATGTATCTAAGTTCGTTAAAGGGTTTGAGGTAAAGATTAACGCTACAGAGAAGCGTACTATTAAGCCAGAAAATGTTATTTGGATTCGACGCCCTCATCCTCTTGACCCCTATCTGTCCATGACACCCATGGAAGCAGCGGGGGTTGCTATCGAACTTGAAAATTTGGCTAAAGTTTACAACCGAAACTTCCTGATTAACGATGGTCGTCCCGGTGGTTTGCTTGTTCTTCGTAGTGAAATTGCTGATGAAGACAAGGAAGAACTGCGATCACGGTTCCGTGGTAACATTGGTCGTGCAGGTTCTGTAGGTGTGATTTCGTCTGACGATGGTGCTGACTTCGTAGATACGGCTGCTAGCCCACGTGACGCTGCTTATGTACAGATGCGTACTATCACAAAAGAAGAGATTCTTGCGGCGTTTGGTGTACCTGAGTCAATTATTGGTAACTCGTCTAACCGTACTTTCTCTAATGCTATGGAAGAGGGTAAGGTGTTTTGGATGGAAACAATGTCTCCTCACCTTGATTTGATCGCTCGCTCTTTCGACAAGATTGACGATTCGTACTTCGTGGACTTTGATACTGCTAACGTACCTATTTTGGTGTTAGCAAAACAGGAGCGTGAACGTCATTATTTGACTGAGTTCCAAACTGGTCTTATTAGTGCTAATGAGTATCGTGAAGCATCTGGTCGTAAGCGGGTCGTGTCAGACATTGCTGATTCGTTGCTGTCTAACCCGAATCAGACTCCAATCGCTAATACCGAAAAGGCTATGAATGAGCAGACCGGTGTAGAAAGTGGTGTCCCTCTAGACGTTCAGGCTCAAGAGGCACAGCAGTCTGTAGTAACCGAGTTTAGTCCTGAAGCGGGTGGTTTTGTGGAAGCCGGTACTGTAACTGGTGCTCAAAATATTGAGGCTCCGGCTTCGGCTGTTCCGAGTGAACTTGAGGGAGACGAACCGGAGGGTAGGAAGAGCGCCCCTTTTCAACGAGCCTAAAGTTTGGTGATTTAGCGAAGAATTCACCGTGGGAGCAGAAAGCACTTTATCGGGTAGATTCTTTAGAGGCTCAGGTTTCTAAGCAGTTAGATGAGATTATTGATTCTCAGGAAGAGGCAACACTCGCTGCTATTGCGGCACCTACAGCAACTGCTTTGTTAAATTTAGGAACAGATTCTAATTTTGCTTCTGTAGTTCCTATGACCGAGTTGGCCGTGAGCACTGCACCTTTACTCGTATCCATGCGCAGTATCTATGAGCAGGCCGTGTCCGACAACATTCAAGAAGGGTTTGGGGATATTGTAACCGAGCAGCAGGCGGAAGCGGCAATTTCAGAGCATATGGCCACGGTAAACGAATTCAACAGTACTACTCAAAATCAAGTTGCTCAGGCACTCGGTGCGGCTTCTGTTGCAAAGGCAGAAGATGGCGGGGACATAGACATTGCCTTTAAGGCTATTTTGGCTGCAACTTTAGTCAAAGCGGTTTTCAATAAATTACGCAGCAACCGCAAACGAATGATTATAGATTCTGCTGTTCTGGGTCCTTATAATCAAGGGCTATTTGATTCTGCTAGCAACAGCGATGTTGCTTTGAATAAACAGTGGATTTCATTAAAAGATGAGCGAGTTCGTGTACCACACAAGCAGTTGCATGGTGATATTGTGCCTGTAAGTAGCCCATTTTTCGTGAATGGCGTTCCAATTAGGTTTCCGAAAGACCCAGTTGCTCCGCCTTCGTTAACTATCAACTGCCGTTGTGTGTTGAAGTTTACCAGATAAATATATAAAATACCCCTGAGCATTTTTATATAAACCCTACTTGACGTAAGTCACTGAGGAGATACTATATTAATGTTGCAATGTCCTTAAGGAGAGTCATGACTACTTTAGTTGAGTACGCAGATGTCGTTGAAGACACTGATCCCGCATTTGATTTCAAAGCAATTTCCGGCCAGATCGGTATCGACAAGGCACAAGGCATTGTTGAAGCCTTTGTCTCAGGTATCGGTAATAAGGATTCAGTTGGCGATGTTGTCGTTTCTGGAGCGTTTAATGGCTCATTGAAGCGACGTAAGCCTCGTGTTGTTTGGGGCCACGATTGGAATCAGCCAATTGGTAAGGTTCTGGAGATTTACGAAGTTCCGAAGTCTGACCCTCGCCTTCCCGAGAAGATGAAGCGTGCTGGTATCGGTGGTCTTTTTGCAAAGGTTCAGTTCAATCTCAACACCGAGCGAGGACGTGAAGCGTTTGCGAACGTGGCATTTTACGGTATGGATCAGGAATGGTCAATCGGCTATAAGACGATTAATGCTGATTTTGATGCTTCTCGTCAGGCCAATATGCTTAAGGAAGTAGAACTGTACGAGATTTCTCCGGTTCTGCACGGAGCCAACCAGTTGACTGGCACAATCTCTGTCAAAGATGATAATGAAGGAACTTCCGAGAAGGGTGGAATGTACAACATGGACGACGATAAGGACGCTCCTGCTAATCGTGCAGATGCGATGTCTGCAATGATGGGACGTATGCTTTCCCAAGCACTTCGTAAGCCGGTTCAGATTCTAGAGATTAATGACAATAACGTCGTTTTCCAGACTGGTGAAAATATGATTTGGATGGCTACGTTCAACCGTGAAGGTCAGCAGATCATGATTGGTAAGCCAACTCGTGTGAAGCCTATGACAACTTATACTCCCGTGGGAGATGACGCACCTACTTCGATGATGGTGAAGGACCCAGATGAGAAGGATGCTGAGGAACCTGAAGGTATTCGTGACGCTAATCCAGAGCAGGGAACTTGGGCTACGCCCGATATTGCTCTAGCATGGTCGAAGACTTTTGGTTGCTCAGGCTATCATTCTCACGGTGGTGGCTATCTGCCCTGCGAGACACACGATGAGTATCTAGAGGCTCTTGAGAAGTTTGATGGAAATGCAAACATCAATTCGCACAACAACTACCTTGAAGGTGTTGAAGTGGAAGAAGCGAAGAGTGCTGACTGTGGTTGTGAGTCTGAAAAAGATGCTTGCTCTTGCGATACTGAGGAAAAGGGTCACATGATGCGGGGAGACCGTAAGCCTGATTACCTTAAGGACCCGATGGCACTCTTGTTGATGGCCTATAATGAAATGCTCAAGATTCGTGGTGCTGGTGAAGTACGTGAGGCTACCTTGTCTCTTATTAACGAACTTGAAAATTTCTTGACTTCTGCCCCCATGTCTCGCCCGATGGAACAGGGTGAGAAGGTTACGTCAGGTTTTGTTGTGCACGTTAAGTGCTCTGACAATGAAGCGTTTGATGTAAGTAGTGCAGTTGCTGAGGTTCCAGTGTTTACTTTTAAATCAGAGGATGGAGTTGACTTGCATTTCTCAACTAAGGTTGAGCATGAAGAGTTGTTAGCCAAGGTTGCAACTGCTCTTGCCGGTTTGTCTTTTGATCCTGAGATTTCTGTTTCAAAGCCCGCCACCCTTGACACTGAAGACGGTGTTGAGTAAAATACTCACGAGCAATAGGAGTTCAAAATGAGTGAAAACATGAATGACGATCTTCAGAAGTTTGAGGATATTGAAGCGCTTATGTCCGCAGAGGAGAAGGGTGCTCATGAAGATGAGAAGAGCGCACCTTCTGTGTTCATGACTGACATCCGTTTCAAGGAAGCGGTTGAGGCTGGCGATCTTCTAGATGAGGCGGCGTTTGCTGCGCTTGATCCCGAAGACCAAAAGGGCTACGAGATGGTTAACGTTCTCAATGAAGAAACCAAGGAGTCAATGGGCTGGATGTTCCGCTTTAAGGCTGATGATGAAGATGAAGCCGAAGAAGACGTTGACGATACTGAGGAAGCAGACGAAGCCGACGAAGATGTCGATATGGTTGAAAAGGTTGCTCAAGCACTAGAGGCTGAGACCAAAGACGCTGACGACGACGCTGAGGTCGAAGAAGACGCAGAGGCAGAAGAAGCCGATGCCGAAGAAGAAGCCGATGCCGTTGAAGCCGAAGAGGTTGTTGCAGAAGAGGAAGTAGACGCTGATGCTGAACTTCCTGTCGATGCTGAAGACCCCGCTGAATCCGTTGATGTCAAGGCCGCATCACTCATGATGCGTATGGTAGGTCAGGAAGAAGAGAAGAAGCCTTCGATCTTCCTTACAGACACTCGGTTCAAGGAAATGGAAGAGGACGAAGAACTCATTTCTGAAGAGAAGTACGGCGACCTAGACATGGACGCAAAAGAGTCTTACGAAGAAGTAGACGTTTTTGAAGAGGGTACCGGCAAGGGATATGGCAAGCGCTATCGTCGCCGCAGTCCTTTGGAAGTTAACGCCATGCGTAAGGGCGGGCATATGGAAGACGAAGAAAAGTCTGAAGATGTTGAAGACGTGCAGGAAAAGGCTGAAGACATGGCTGACATGTTTGACACTGAAGAAGAAGCCCTTGAACGTGCTGCCGCACTTGGATGCGAAGGCACTCATGGTGCCGGTGATAAGTTTATGCCTTGTGCTTCCCACGATGAATGGGAGAAGTTGACTGCTGCTAAGCCTGAAGATGGTGAAAAGTCTGAAGAGTTCTTGTGCGGTTTCCAGCGCAAGTCAGTTGCACAGCCGTGCGACTTCTGTCAGGGTGGTTGCGCTCCTGAAGATGGTCTTCCCGGTCTTGCAGATATTGAGACGGTTGTCAAGAGTGCTCACCCCGGTGAAGTTATCGGGTCGGGCTACTCATCAACTGACGACATGTTCGTTGTTGATGTCAAGCGTGAAGATGGAACCTGTATTGAAGTGTTCCTGTCAGGTGAGGGTGACGAACTTGGTTGGTTGCGTGTTGACGAGACAATCATTGATGGCAAGTCGGCTGAAGAGTTGACGATCATTTCTTCTTCAGACGCTGAAGCGGTTGCCGTGAAGGCATTTGACGACATGGAACTTGATGCGAAGGGTGAAGTCATGGGTATCATGGTTGACATCTTCGCAGATGAAGATGTCTACGTTGTCGAAGTTGATTCTGAGCAGAAGAGTTTTGACTTCTACGTTTCCGTGGAAGGCAAGGTGCTGGGCTACGACGAGTATGACATGCTTGACGACTTTGAGTACGACATGAGCGAAGAGGATGAAATCAAGGCTCTTGAGGCTGAACTTGAGATTAAGCGCATGTACTCTCGTGAGCAGCGTGAATCAATGGCTGAGTCTGGTGAGGCTATGGAAGATGGTTCATTCCCGATTGCGGATGAGGCTGACCTTAAGAACGCTATTCAGGCACATGGCCGTGCTAAAGATGTTGCCGCTGCAAAGGCACACATCGTGAAGCGTGCAAAGGAACTTGGTCTTGAAGAGATGATTCCTGAAGGCTTTATGGATGAGGCTGAAGCACCCGCTCCTGAGGCGGATGGTGAAAAGTCAGATGATGCCGAGTTGCTTTCAGCACTAGATGAGTTCCGCACTCTTATGGAGGGTGAAGGCTCCTGATTGAAGGGTAGGCTGCTATGAAACCCTCAGAAGTAGGGAAAAGAATTAGCCTTGCCAATGAAGCCCTTTTCAACGTCGGTTCTAACGTGGTTCTTGGCTCAACGTACAATACGGACGAGGTAGAATACTTAGAGATTGGCGACGAAGTTTACGAGTTTAGACCTTTAGAGAGGTGTGGGGATGTCGATGCTGACTGAAATCAAGAGACCAGAAATCGGCCCCAACGCAGACGAGTTAACTAGTCTCACTCGTGGGCGTGGTCCTCGGCGTGGTAATCTTGAAGAACTTTTAAAGTACTGGCGTCCTATCATGAAGAAGCCGGGAGGCTTCAGACGTTGTGTCGTTATTTTGATGGACAAGCCGCAGTTTGGTGGTAAGCCTCAGCGTATTTGTGCTTGGCTTCACCACGAAATCACCGGTAAGTGGCCAAACGAAGGTAAGGGCAAGCGTGGTCGTGGCCGAGGTGGAAAGCGTCGTAGTCGCAGTGTTCGGCGTGTTAGGAGCACTGCTCGTCGTGCCAAGTCAGCACAGTTGCTTTCACATAACGAAATTGTTGAGGTTTCACCTTTACGCATTGCTGTTCGTGAATCTAGAGACTTCGGT
>Ga0213866_10000374_pt1 | contig 37059 bp, 34 predicted proteins | sample PICome_11_FD_160079 | JGI IMG/M metagenome (GOLD analysis project Ga0213866, IMG submission 160079) | Coastal seawater microbial communities near Pivers Island, North Carolina, United States - PICO284 | ecosystem: Environmental > Aquatic > Marine > Coastal | place: USA: North Carolina... | reverse complement strand
CTATAAAAGGAAAATATTTTGCAAAAAAAATCATAAAGTTAAGATTTTTTTTGCTGACAAAGAAGCGTCTTGGGGTAAGTCGTCATATATAACGAAATACCCCCCACAATGAACAGCAACACCTTCAACGCGGGCTGTTGCTCTAGGAGAAGCTCAGAGGGTTTTGTGTGGGAAAATTAGCTTTGCTGGGCACCCTTTAATGCATACCAGCCAATGTAAGTATAGCAGAGCATGGGGACAAAGAAGCTCATCTGGATACCCACATTGTCTGCAGCAACTCCCTGAACTAAGGGGATCAGCGCACCGCCGATAATCGCCTGACAGACCAGACCTGAACCCTTGCTAGTCAGCGGGCCCAGACCCTTTACTGCAAGGGTAAAAATCGTTGGAAACATAATTGAGTTAAAGAAGCCCACTGCCAGAATCGACCACATAGCCAGCGATCCGGAGGTATTCATACTGGTGAAGATCATAGCGATGGCAATCACTGCATTCAGCCAGAGATACTTGGTCGGCGCTACATAGTTCATCGCCGCTGCACCCACTAGCCTACCTATCATGGCTGCTCCCCAGTAGTAGGCGACCATTTCGCCTGCGTCTTCATGACTTAGGCCGGCAATACTGCTCTCGGCGAAGTAGTTAACTAAAAAACTTCCAATGGAAACCTCAGCCCCAACATAGAGAAAAATAGCTAGGGCGCCAAGAATGAGTGGGCGGCGATCCCAGACATTGGCATCAGTTTCAGCTTGCCCACTCTCGACACTGGCAATTACCGGTAGCTTGATAAATTTAAACATCAGTGCAGCAGTCAAAAGTACCACTGCCAACATAAGGTAGGGACCCTGAACAGCCGAAGCGTCGGCAGTGGCTACCCCCAGTATAAGGGCAGCCCCAATAAGTGGCCCGATAGTGGTACCCAGTGAATTAGCCGCCTGGGCTAGGTTGAGACGGCTTGCCGCCGTTTTTTCAGGTCCCAGAGCTGCCACATAGGGGTTAGCAGCCACCTGCAATATCGTAATGCCGCTGGCTAGGACAAATAAGGCCAGCAAAAAAAGCGCATAGACATGCAGTTCTGCCGAGGGATAGAACAGCACACAGCCAGCAGCCATGGTAATCAGCCCAAAGACTATGCCATTTTGGTAGCCTATACCATCGATTAACTTGCCAGCGAATGGGGAAATAATAAAGTAGGCCAGAAAAAAGCAGAACTGTATCAGCATGGCTTGGGTGTAGTTTAGGTCAAAGGACTCTTTGAGAAACGGAATCAGAATATCATTGAGAACGGTGATAAAGCCCCAAAAGAAGAACAGACAAGTCATGGCCAGAAAGGCAAATAGTTGTGTCTGCTGTTGACCGCCGCTCACCACCGAGTTGTTGTCACCCTGAAATGAACCTGCCATTTAACCACCCTCTCACAATCATTAATTATTCATAAATTTATTAGTGATTTAAGGGTAGATTGCCTCCAGTGGTCATGCAACAGAGATGGCGGAGCTTTGTCGCACTCTGGTGTTATTTGGTCGAGTTTGAGGTCACCGACAGGCGATACAGCATCTTAAACTACTCGCATAGCACACTAACGGAGGATTTTGCTAGGACCTACCCCAGCGATGCAAAGGCCGCTCTAGTGATATTTTCACAGTCGCCATTTTCATGAAGAATAACATTGTCCTCGATGCGAATCCCTCCGTAGGGTATCCACCTATCCACTTCGGGCCAGTTAATCGCTGTAGACCATGACCCAGCACGCAGTTTGTCTAGCAATGTGGGGATAAAATACAGTCCCGGCTCAACGGTATAGACTTGATTCGCCTCCATAGGGGCACTGGCTCTTAAATTTGGGTAAGTCTTTGAGGTGGGAATAGGATCGCCCTGGGGATTAGCCAGCTGACTGCCTTTGTCGTGCACATTACAACCCAGATGATGGCCCAGACCGTGGGGATAGAAGGTGTTGATTATCCCCTGTTCCACAGACTCCTCGGCGGAATAGTTTAGTAGATTAAAATCAATCATCAGTTGGGCGATTTTATACTGGGACTGCACATGCAGCTCGAGGGGACAGTGCCCAATTCCGCCCAGTGCAACCAGTTCCTGCTGAACTCTGTCCATCTGTTCTATCATGGCGGCAAAATCACCGCCTTGATCAAATGCATAGGTACGGGTGATATCCGCCGCATAGCCGTAACATGTCACCCCAGCATCAATCAGCAGGCTGCGCGGACTGACTCTTTGGTTATTGAGATGATTGTGGTGCAGCACCGCAGCCTGTTCATTGATACCGGCGATAATGCTATAGGGCATATCGTTTTCACTACAGTGACAGGCGGCAAGATAGGCCGCTGCCACCTGCAGTTCCGAAGCACCCTCTCTAAAGGCTAACTCGGCGGCGCGGTGAGCGGGGACAGCCAGCAGATTGGCGAAGCGCACAGATGCCTGCTCATACTGGGTTTTGCGGCGCCGCTGGAAGTCGATATGATGCAAAACCGCCGGGGGATTGAAACAATCCGCTGGCACCTCCAGATCGTTGGTCTCATTGATCAATACCACTTTACCACCGACACCCAGAAGCTGTTTTTTGAGCTGCTGCAAATTTTGGTATTCGATAATCTCCAAGCACTGAGCAAAGTTTGCAGGGAGAGATTGTGGCGCACTGTGCCAGATATCTTCGACGGCTTTAAGGTAGAGTACAGGCTTGGCTTGAGCCCCGCTGACAATCAAGAAACAGTCAGCTCGCTTGTCCAGCGGCACCCACTCTTTAAAGTAGGGATTGGCCTTAAACGGGTACGCCATATCATCCTGAAATTGCAGTTTGGATGTCCCGGAACCAATCACCATTCGATCGTAGCCGGTAGCTTCCAGAATTGTCTGAAAACGCATATTTTTTTCGCTGCAGTGTTGCGCGTAGAGTGCCGCTGTTGGCGGACTAAAATTGTGGTTTTGCCCAGTCAAGCCTGATCCTCGTCGACCATGCCAGCTTGAATATCGTTATAAATCTCTTTATCAAGCATGCCCTCACTATTGGCAATTACCGTAGTCACCATCGCATCTCCCGTCACATTGGTGGCGGTCCGCAGCATATCCAGGAGTCGATCGACGCCGATAATCAGGCCGATGCCCTCAACCGGCAATCCCACTTGGTTGAGTACCATAACCAGCATCACCAAGCCGGCACCGGGCACTGCGGCGGTACCTATGGAGGCCAGCGTGGCGGTGAGGATCACCGTCAAATAGCCTTCCACACCCAAACCTATATTGTAGGCCTGGGCGATAAATACCGTCGCTACCCCCTGCATAATTGCTGTGCCGTCCATATTGATAGTAGCACCTAAGGGCACTGTAAATGAGGCGACACTGTTGTTGACACCCAGGCGCTGTTCAACGGTGCGCAGGGTAACTGGCATGGTGGCTCCACTGGAGGCGGTACTAAATGCCAGGGCCAGTGCAGAGCGCATTTTGTGCAAGAAGATTTTTACACTTTGTCCGGTCAGGAACTTTAGGATCAGAGAGTAGACACCCAGACTGTGCAGCAACAGCACAAACACCACGGTGAAAAAATACTTTGCCAAACTAAAAATCATACCCAAGCCCATGGCGGCAAATAGCTTGGCCAGCAGACAGAAAACGCCGTAGGGAGCCAGCTTCATCAGGATTATTACCATCTTCATAATCACGGCATTGAAGTCCTCAAAAAAGCCTCTGATTCGCTGGCCTTTGTCGCCGCTCTGGGATAGCGCAAAGCCCAACAGCAGGGCAAAGACAATCACCTGCAATATGCTGCCATTCGCCATTGATTGCACCGGATTGCTGGGGAAAATATTGATGATAGTATCCTTGAAAGGCGGCGCCTGCCTGGCGACAAACTCACTGGTCATGGCCAGATCAATCCCTACGCCGGGCCCAATCAGCAGGGCCACTGACATAGCCAGTGCAATGGCAATCGCCGTTGTGATCATGTAGAGCCCGACAGTTTTACCCGCCACGGCGCCCATGCGCGCGTTGTTGCCCAGTGAGGAGACACCGCAGACCAGGGAGACAAACACCAGAGGCACTACGAGTAACTTCAGTGATCGCACAAAGATTTGGCCGATAGTGTCAAATAATCCCTCAACCAGATCCTGATTGAGCCAGGATCCGGCAGCTGAGGGCAGAAGGGTACTATTGGATAGAAAATTGATCAGCCCGCCTATCAGCAGGCCCAATACCATAGCGATGACAATGCGTTGGGTGAGGTTCATAAGTTCTTCCTTGTCTAACTCCCGATTATTATGAGCGTCATACAGCTTTTTTTCCACCGACTTGCGAACTTAACAGCTGCATTGGACTCGGGCCTGAGGCACTTGGTCTCAACGCAAAAAGTCAGTTGGTTGCAGATTCAGTAGTCTCAGCAATTCTTGATGAGAATAGTAGTGATCCTATTAGTGGTATCTGCTCGTATCATGGGTTAATCTATAACGGAATTAATTAAATGCGTAGTGAGCACGTACTAGCTGTGGATAAAAAACCAGCACCCAAGGTAGCAGTGTTGTCGGGAAGCAATAAACGCGACGACCAGTGGAGTCTTTTGCTGGTCGAAGTAGGCACCAACAAAAACCGTGATGCCTTTGCTCAGCTATTCAGACACTTTGCACCATTGCTCAAAGGCTTTGCCCAAGCCAGTCGACACGAGGGCTGGTTTCCCGGTATTGGCGAAGAGCTGGTGCAAGAAGTGATGATCAAGGTCTGGCAGAAAGCCTTGGGATTTGATCCATCGAAAGCCTCTGCCACCACTTGGATTTACACTGTGGCACGCAATTGCCGCATCGATATGTTGCGTCGCAAGTCCAACACCCAACATCTGCCATTGGAAAATGAAGACCTGTGGCAGGAACCGGATGAAGAGACACCGATGTCAGCTCTGCGGCAGCGGCGCATTGAAGAACAGATAAAATCCTGTCTCAGCCAATTGCCGAGGGAACAGGATGAGATTTTGAGAAAAGTTTACCTCGAGGGGAAATCCCACACCGAGGCATCTCAAGAATTGGATCTTCCCCTGGGCACTGTGAAGTCAAGGGTGAGATTAGCTTTACAAAAACTTCAGGTGCTAGTTGCATCTGATTACCGAGAAGAGATTGAGAATGAGTGACAAACAACACTGCCCAAGTGCAGAGGTGCTGGTAGAGTTTTCCGCTGGCACCTTGGAAACTGCACCTTCCATCTGTGTATCAGCACATCTACACTACTGCAAAAATTGTCGTACTGAGTTGATGAAACTCAACGAGATCGGCTCACAACTTATGATTCAAAGTGATCCCGCGAACCTCGACAATACCGAAAGTTTACTGGCCACCGTCATCGACAAGATAGATGAGCTGCCGGAACTCAGCGCCTCCAAGGCACAACGAAAAGCTGATGGGGAGTTACCCCATGCTGTGGAGAAGATGATCGATGCCGCGCCAAAGCCCCCTGTTTGGCGGAGACTAACAAAATCATTGGATGTGAAAAGACTGATCAGTGGTCAAAACCGATTTGAGGTAGCACTGCACAAAATTCATGCAGGTGGAAAGACCCCTCAACACGACCATCATGGTACAGAGTACACCGTGGTACTCAAGGGCAGCTTTTCCGACGAAGCGTCAGTTTACAGGGAAGGTGATTTTATTGTCCGACAGCCCGGTGACATCCATCAGCCCATGGGTGCCAAAAACGGTGAATGTATTTGTCTATCTGCTCTCGAGGCACCCATCAGGTTAACCAGTCGGCTGGGCTTCCTCTTAAAGCCTTGGCTGCGCATCAACCCAATGTAAAAAATCTGTTCCCCTTAGCATCGCATTTATCTTTGCTGCCGCGCTGCTTTGCGCGGTTTTTTTTGGGCGCGGTTTTTTACCACTGCATTGCTGGCTTATTAAAGGCGAACCCTGACACCACTATCTGCCATATACTGTTTAGCTTGGGGTATGTTGTGCTCACCAAAATGAAAAATACTGGCGGCCAACACCGCATCGGCACCACCCTGAATCACGCCATCCACCAAGTGTTGCAAATTACCCACCCCGCCAGAGGCAATAACAGGCACCGCCACCGCTTCACTGATCTGGGCAGTGAGATCTAGATCAAAACCATTTTTGGTACCATCCCGATCCATGCTGGTAAGAAGTATTTCACCGGCGCCATAGGCAGTCATCTTCTCTGCCCAAGCTACTGCATCAATGCCAGTTGGCTTGCGTCCGCCATGGGTAAAGATCTCCCAGCAAGGGCTGTCAGAATGTATCGTTTGTTTAGCATCCACTGCCACTACAATACATTGAGAGCCAAATTTATCGGCCGCGGCCTTAACAAATTCCGGATTGTAGATAGCTGCAGAGTTAATGGAAACCTTGTCGGCACCAGCATTGAGTAGATTGCGAATATCCTGCAACTCGCGAACGCCGCCCCCGACAGTTAGAGGTATAAACACCTCACCTGCCATTCTTTCAACCGTCTGCAGCATGGTATCGCGACCCTCGTGACTGGCAGTGATATCCAGAAAGGTAATTTCATCCGCACCCTGCTCATTGTAGCGCCGCGCTACTTCAACCGGATCCCCGGCATCCCGGATATCCACAAATTGCACGCCCTTAACTACCCGACCCTTGTCTACATCCAAGCAGGGGATAATTCTTTTTGCCAGGCCTTTTGATTGCACGCGGTCCATTAACTGTCATCCCGAAACATATGGCCCAACTTGCCGGCCTTGGTTGATAGATAAGCAGCGTTATGAGGATTGCTTTCGGTTTCTATTGGCACGCGATTGACTACATTGATACCCAATTCCTGCAACGCTTTAATCTTGCGCGGATTATTGGTCATCAGGCGCACAGTATTGGCACCCAGATGTTGAAGCATAGGGGCGCAGATAGAATAATCGCGCACATCGGCGCCAAAGCCCAGCCGCTCATTGGCTTCAACCGTATCTGCGCCCTGATCTTGAAGGTTGTAGGCGCGAATCTTATTGATCAGACCTATTCCTCTTCCCTCCTGGCGCAGATAGAGGATAGCACCGCGACCCTGCTCAGCAATAGTTTCCATGGCTCGCTGTAGCTGTTCACCGCAATCGCAGCGCAGACTGCCAAGGGCATCGCCAGTCAAACATTCGGAGTGGATTCTGATCATAAGTGGCTCGTCAAGAGCACAGTCGCCCATAGTAATAGCAATATGCTCTTTGCCCTTGAAAGGGTCTTCGAATCCATGAATATCGAAGCGGCCCCAGCGGGTTGGCAGGGTCGAGGATTCAATAAAGCGCAGTACCAAGGGTTACTCCCAGAGCAATAAATATCAACGCCGTATTGTAACCGCTAGCACCGTTATCTCTATAGCGATTTTTAGAATCAAAGCGCTTTTGCCCTGACCCAGAGACCTGTGATGAACTGTTTTGTATCATCGAGAATGCCATAGCAACAGGGCACTAGTATCAGCGTTATTGTGGTGGCAAAAACGATTCCAAAGCTTAGGGATAGCGCCATGGGAATAACAAATTGCGCCTGCATACTGGTTTCGAACAACAGCGGTAGCAGACCGACAAAGGTGGTCAATGTGGTCAACAGTATAGCTCGAAATCGCTGGGCGCCGGCTGCCGTCAGCGCATTCTCCAAAGATAGCCCCTCAGCCCGTCTGCGATTGGCAAACTCGACCAATATCAGACTATCGTTGACCACTACGCCCGCGAGGGCAACCAATCCCATCACAGATAGCATGTTCATGGTCACACCGAAGACGATATGACCCACGAGAGCACCGACAAAGCCAAAGGGAATCACTGACATAATAACCAGCGGCTGGGCATAGGATCGCAGGGGCACCGCCAACAGCCCGTAGATTAAAAATACAGCAGCGGCAAAGCTCAATCCAAAGCGAACCATAAGCGTCTGCTCTTCCTTGCTGGAGCCGCCTAAATCGAATTTAAGACCTGGATATCTGGCGAGCAGCTTGGGCACAAAGTTTTCAGTTATATCTTCAATCACCACCCCGGACTGCACTTTGAGAGGATCGGTATCTGCAGTCACATTGACGGTGCGCCGGCGGTCAGTTCTAGAAATCGACGAGGGCCCTTCACCCATGGTGATTTCCGCAACCTGAGCGATGCGAATCGCCTCCCCCGATTTAGTTCGAATCAGCAGGTTTTCTAGGCTCTGTTGAGAACTGCGCGCTGCTAGCGGATAGCGAACCATCACCTTAACCGTATCCACACCGCGCTGTATCCGCTGCACCTCTTCACCATAGAAAGCCTGCCGCACTTGACGGGCGACGTCGGCGAGGGTGACGCCAATTTGGCTGGCATAGGGCTTTAGACCGATTTGGATTTCTCTGGCTCCAGTTCCCTGGGAGTTTTGAATATCAAATACACCCTCGTATTGGGCCAGTTGATTCTCCAGCTCCGTGCTGGCCAGTGCCAATTGATCGGTATCAGCACTGCTCAGTTGAATATTAATTTTGGCGCCGCCGCCCGCATTGGTACTGGCAAAATAGCGCTGTTTGCGAACATTGGGCAGGTCACCAACCTTCTGCCGCCACAGTTGCTCAAACTCAACAGAGGAAATCCGTCTATTCTGGGCGGGCACCAGCGAGACTATAAAAGTTCCTTTGACATCACCATCGGTGTAGAGCAAAACATGCTTTATCAAGCCATCACTTTTTGGATAGCGTTGGCGGTAATCTGCATCGACAAGGTACGCTGCTGCTTCGACAGTTTTCAGTAGGGTTTTCAAACTCTCGGCCGAGGTGCCATCCTGAGCGACAATCTCAGCGCGGATGTCATCGCTGGGCACATTGGGGAAGAATTCAAATTTAGCAATTCCACTGTACAGGGTTCCACCAGCAATAATCAGCAGCGCCATAAAACATGACAAGGTTGTATAGCGCCGATGTAAACAGCGACGCAAAAAAGGTTGGTACTGATTGGCAACAAAGTCTTTCAGTGTGGCATTTATCTGTTGCTGCCACTGCTGAAAAAAACCAGATCGCGAAGCAGTATCTCGGTTGTATTTAAATCCCACTAGATGGGAGGGCAGAATTAATTTTGATTCAATCAGCGAGAACAATAGACAGAGAACCACCACCATGGCTATGGCTTCCTGAAAGCCAGCTAATCTGCCACTGATAAACAACATCGGCGCAAATGCCGCAATGGTAGTCAGAACGCCGATGGTAGAGGGAATAGCCACTCTTTTAGCGCCAGTTACTACGGTGTCGATAGAGGCAATAAAGGGACCATTATCCCTATCTGAAGAAGTTTTTTGCGCCTCTTGCTGAACCTCGGTGTAGATACTCTCCCCAATCACGATCGCATCGTCAACTACGATGCCCAGTACCATAATAAAGGCAAACAGGCTGATCACATTAACTGTAACCGGGTAGGGATTGATGGGCATCAACCAAAATGCTCCCAGAAAACTTACTGGGATGCCCAACATTACCCAAGAGGCTACCTGAACATTTAAGAATAATGTCAACACCATAGCCACCAAGATGCCACCCATGGCGAGGTTGGATAACATCATATTCAAACGGCCCATAAGATGGGGGGAGACTGGGGTAAATTGATCAATTTTCAAACCTTCCGCCAAAGCGGGGCGCTTGGCATCTATATAAGCTTTCACCGCCCGATCAATTTCTAAAACATTTTGATCCTCAAGGGCAAATACACCCACACTAACAGCCGAACTGCGATCAAAACGCCCCATGGCATTGGACTCTTCGAAAGCGTCTTTAACCACTGCCACATCGGCCACCCGCAACTCAGTTCCATCGGCGTTGCTACGCAGTACTATGTTCTCAAACTCCGGGCCGGTGTAGGCTTTGCCCTGGGTGCGCACTAGAATATTGCCATCGCTGGAGCGGATCATACCAGCGGGCAAATCCAGTGAGGACTCACGCAGTACTTGAGCAACCTCGCTGAGTGTCAGGTCGAGTGCCTGAAGGCGATCCTCTCGGACTTCGATGGCTATTTCGTAGTCATCGACACCCCAGAGTATGACCTTTTTAACCTCTGGCAATTCTTGCAGTTCATCTCTGATTTGTTGACCTAATAGCTTTCTGCCGTAATCATCCAGTGGACCAGAGACTGACACACCGGTCACCCAGCCCAGATATTCATTGCGGCTGATATTGGGCGTTTCCATACTCTCTGGAAAATTTACGATGCCATTGACACGATTTTCCACTCTCGCCAACATCTCATTGATATCCTGAGTCTCATCCACATCCAACTCAATATTGGCAATGTCACGGCTGGCGGTAGAGCGTATTTCCTTGACGCCAGTGATGCCCTGAAGCGCTGTCTCAATGGGCAGGATGACGCCCTGTTCAACTTCAACTGGTGCTGCCCCCGGGTAGACCGCGGTCACCTGGATGCTGTTGATTTTTATTCTCGGAAACATCTCTTTACTGATGGAGAATGCCGACATAACACCGGCGACGATAATAAAAATCATCATCAGATTGGCTGCCACTGGATTTTGGGCAAACCAAGCGATTAGACCCGCGTTGGGTGTATTCATCACAGGGCCTCTAATTGCAGCTTGTCAACCGGCTTGAGTTTCATTCCCTCGACCATAACCCCCATACCGCTGGTGACAATTTCCACCTCGCCCTCTAGCCCCCGGTCAATATAATAGTAGGACTGATCTTCGAAATCGTATTCAACCGGCTTTAGGGCGAGTCGTTGATTGGCATCTACCACGGCAACCCGATTGCCCGAGCGCAGTGCATGGCGCGGCAATGGGTACACCTGATTGAGGGTTTTCCCCTGTATCTGGGCTTCGACAAAGGTACCCATTAACAGGGGGACAGATTGTGAGCTGTCCTCAAAGTTATAGGGATCAATTATTCTCGCCACCAGATACTGAACCCGATTGCGCTCGTTGATTGAGCCCTCTGAGCGCACCAAATCCGCCTCCCACAGGCGCTGCTGGCCATTGACAGAGCCAATCAATTCAACTCTGATATTGCCGCTGTCATCACTACCCAACAGCGCCAGATCGCCAAGCATAGAGAGGTCTTTTTGGGTCATAGGCAGGCGAATCTCGGCAAAGTCTATGGCAAATAACTCTGCCAATCGACTGCCAATGGTCACATACTGACCGACATCCGCAGATTTTGCCGACACCATACCTCGGTAAGGGGCACGGATCACTGTGCGCTGAAGTTTTACCTCAGCCTGGCGTAGCTCTGCTTTCGCCTGTAAAAGTCGAGACTGGGCCTCTGCCAAAAACGGTGTGCGCAGGGCGAGCACCGGTGCCTCCTCGAGAGGACGTCCAGTCATCTCCCACTCTTTTTGTGCCTGCTGAGATCGGGCCTGCTCGGACAGTAACTGGGCTTCAGCACTGAGTAACATTGCCTCAGCCCGCTGTTTGGCTACTTGATAGTCGGTGGGATCCAATTTAATAAGAACATCACCCTCAGCAAAGGTGCCACCTACAATAAATGCTGGCGACACCTCGACTACGACGCCAGAGACTTCAGAAATCAGATTGGTTCGGGTTCGCGGCACCACGGTACCCTGGGACCTGACCTGCAACTCAACCTCTGTTGTCTGCAGTGCCTCTGTGGTAACCGCGATTGCCCTTTCTTGCATCTCCGACTGCTGGGCACGGGGTTTAAACTGCGACATTAGCAGTGCGATCATCACTGCGGCAGCGACTATGGCTACTGGAATGAGCTTTTTCAACGATTTACCCCTGTGTTTACATTATCGCGCTGGTCAATTGACTATACGATTCATTTCTAAATATAGCCCAGATAATTCAACGTCACTGCCACTAACGCAGCCGCTATTCCGGCGATGACATCATCGAGCATAATTCCCAGACCACCACCAATTTTTTTATCGATAAGACTGATGGGCCAGGGCTTGATCACATCGAAAAACCTAAATAATAAAAAGCCCAGCAGCAGCGACCAGAGACTGATAGGCACAAAGGGCATCACAATCCAAAGGCCGACAAACTCATCCCACACAATGCCAGGGTGATCATGCACCTGTAACTGTTTTGCCGCCGCCCCACAAATATATACACCCAAGACCCCGGCGACCACAATAATTGACCAGTAGAGGGGTGCGGAAAGTTGAGACAGCAACAGCCAGAGTGGTACAGCCATCAGAGTACCAAAGGTTCCGGGCGCTCTGGGAGACAGTCCACTGCCAAAGCCGAAGGCCAAAAATAGGGTTGGCGATTTCAGCAAATCAGAGAATTTAGGATTGTTAGCGGAAATGGTTATATCCCCCCTTATCAACTGGCGCTGGTCGGCCATCTATTTCAACCACAGGTTGATGAGCATCCAATGCCACCAGTTTACCTATGGCTGAAACCGGTATTCTCATCGACTGTGCCCATTTCGCAAAATCGTCAGTGCAATTCTCCGGAATGGTAAAACAGAGTTGGTAGTCATCGCCACCAGTCAATGCCCACTGCAGGACCTGACTATCGGGAAACTGTCCCAGATCCGGGTGAATGGGCAACTTTTCGGTGTTGATCTGCGCTCTCAGCTGACTGGCCTCGCAGATATGTCCCAGATCAGCCACCAGTCCATCGGATATATCGATACAGGCGGTGGCAAAATCCCGCAATCCCAGACCCAATTCAATCTGTGGCTGAGGACAGTAGAAATGTTCCTCCAAGCGTTGATTCACCTCGGCCCCAGTATCGGATCCGGTGATCAAATAGTCCAGTGCCGCGGCGCCGTCACCCAGGGTTCCGCTGACATAAATATGCTCGCCGGGGGCGGCACCACTGCGCAGCAAACTTGCGCCATTGGGCACCTCTCCCAACAGGGTAACAGTTACCGAGAGGGGTCCAGCAGTGGTATCACCACCGACCAGAGCCACATTGTAGCGATCAGCTATTTGCGCCAGCCCGCGACTAAAGTCCTGCAACCAACTCTGGCTGGCAAGTTCCGGCGGCAGGGTCAGGGCCAGTGTGAACCATTTGGGTTTCGCCCCCATGGCTGCCATATCACTGAGATTGACACACAGCGCCCGCGTGGCAATCTGCGCTGGGCTGGCTCGTTGGGGAAAGTGGGTGGAAGCCACCAGTGTATCGCAGGCCATTACCAACTGTGGCACTGCATCGATGGCCAGCACTGCGGCGTCATCCCCAATACCTGCGACTACACCATCCTGCCCAGTTAAATCGCAAAAATAGCGCTGGATAATCGCGAACTCATCCCTCGACTGGGTCATATTCAACCACTGCTTTGTGCAGCTGAAACCTCAATACTGCGCTCTACCTCGGCCACCCTATCTAAAACCCCGTTAATAAACTTGTAAGCATCGGTGGGGCCAAAAGTCTTGGCTAAATTCACTCCCTCATTGATGACTACCTTATAGGGCACTTCGATGCTGCACAGCAGCTCGTAGGTAGAGATTCTCAGTACTGTTCGCGATATGGGGTCCAGCTGACTGTGCTCGCGGTCTAGGTGGGGCTGATAGGCAGCATCAATTTGCGCCAAATTTTTGGCAACCCCAAACAGTACATCGTGAAATAGCCCTGAATCAACCTTACTCATATCGTTATCAGTATGGAAATTCGCCTCAATTGACGCCAGATCGGTACCGCTCAGCTCCCAGGAGTAGAGCGCCTGTACCAGCAGTCGCCGAGCCTTTTGTCTAGTCTTGGTTTTAGACACCTAGCGATCACCCTGAATCTGCTTCAATACATCGAGCATTTCCAGCACGGTAAGGGCGGCCTCTTCACCTTTATTTTCCCGGTTGTCAGCGGCGCGTTCCAGCGCCTGTTGCAGGTTGTCCGTAGTCAACAGCCCAAAGGCCACCGGGAGATTCTCTCTCAGACTCACCTCGCCAATGCCTCGGGTGGTTTCAGCACAGACATAGTCAAAGTGCGGCGTATCTCCACGTATCACACAGCCGAGGGCGATAACTGAATCAAAGCGGCCGCTTCGAGCTGCACGCTGGGCTGCCAATGGCAATTCAAAAGCACCGGGCACAGCAAAATCCTCCACTGCATCGGCATGCACAGCATGGCGCTTGAGCGCGCGCAGTGCGCCATCGCGCAATCCGTTGGTAACCTCGGAATTCCATCGCGCAGTAATCACTGCAATGCGCGCCTCGCCGAGCTCAAAGTGACTCTCTGCTGGTCTAAATTCACTCATCATTAACTCCCCTAGCTACCTTCATAGGCAACATATTCAACAACTTCCAAGTCAAAGCCGGAGATGCCACTAAATTTAAAGGGCGCGCTCAACAGGCGCATTTTATGCACTCCCAGGTCCATCAGTATTTGTGATCCAGTGCCCACTTGAATATAGACGACCTCGCTGGCGGGCGGGGTTCGCTCGCTGTTCAAACTGAGCATTTGGGTGACAGTCTGATCGATATCATCTGCGGTTTCCGGATAGTAGAGCAACACCAGTACGCCGCGCCCCTCTCTGGCAATCGCCTCCAGTGCGGTATGCGTCGACCAGGTTTTAAAACTCCCTTCCGACTCAATGGCCAGCAGGTCTCTGGCAGATCGATTGATATGCACTCGGACCAATGGTGGATCGCCCTCACTGACATCCCCCATAACCAGCGCGAAGTGTTTCTCATTGCGCGCATTATCCAAATAGGTTTTTAGCGTGAAATCTCCATAGTGAGTGCTTACTATGCGCTCACTCACGCAGCTGATGGTTTTCTCTGTAACCAGGCGGTAGTGGATAAGATCGGCAATGGTGCCGATTTTTAAATCATGTTTTTTGGCAAAGCGCTCCAGGTCATCGCGCCGCGCCATGGTGCCATCTTCATTCATTATTTCAACAATGACTGCCGCAGGCTCGAAGCCCGCTAAACGCGCCAAGTCGCAACCGGCCTCGGTGTGGCCTGCACGACTCAACACACCGCCGGGTTGAGCTTTCAGTGGGAATATATGCCCCGGTTGAACAATGTCTTCGGGACGGGCATTGGCAGCCACTGCCGCCTGCACCGTGCGCGCCCGATCTGCCGCTGAGATACCTGTAGCTACCCCTTCTGCGGCTTCGATGGACAGCGTAAATGGCGTACCATGACTGGAACTATTGCGCTCATCATCGACCATCATACCCAAGTTGAGCTGCCGACAGCGCTGCTCACTCAACGGAAGGCAGATCAGTCCACGGGCATTGGTGGCCATAAAATTGATATCCTCAGGCCTGACCATGGTCGCCGCCATAACCAGATCGCCCTCATTTTCTCGATCCTCGTCGTCCATTAAGATAACCATCTTGCCCTGACGGATATCCTCTATCAGTTCTTCAACACTGTTTAATAACATCTCTTCTCTCTACGTAAAAAAATAATCCCAGCACTAGAGCTGAGGCATTATAAAATGGCATACAAGGAAAGGGAGGAATTTTTGTGCTTCACAAGGCACTCATTGCAGTGCATAGCGGTGCTATGGGCAAAATGAGCAACGCAGTGAAGTGTGAAAATAACCGCTTTGATTGAGTCATTGATGGTGTCATTTTATAATGCCTCAGCTCTATAGGCCAGTTATTGGTCTGCACCGGTGAGCCGTTCCAAATAGCGCGCGATCATATCCACTTCCAAGTTAACCTGAGTATCCTGCTGATAGTCGCCCATAATGGTGTGCAACAGCGTGTGAGGCACAATATTGAGCTCAAATTCACTGCCCTCAACCGCGTTGACAGTCAGACTGGTTCCGTCCACAGCGATGGATCCTTTGCGGGCAATATAGCGCGACAATTCACGGGGCGCGCGCAGACGAAAGCGCCAAGACCGAGCATCCTCATGAAGATCCACCACTTCACCCATACCGTCAATATGACCAGAGACAATATGGCCGCCAAAGCGGTCGCTGGCCTGCATGGCTTTTTCCAAGTTGATACGACTGCCTACCTGCCAGTCACCAATGGTAGTCAGACCCAAGGTCTCCACTGAGACATCGGCAATAAAACCGGTGGCGGTCAACTCCACCGCCGTCAGGCAAACACCATTGCAGGCGATACTGTCACCGAGTTGCACATCCTCAAGACCCAGACTGCTAGTGTCTATACTGAGGCGCTTGTCGCCCTGCCTGTCCTCTACTGCTAAAATTTTACCGATTGCACCGATAATTCCTGTAAACATAATGTCACCTTAGAAAAATGCTTCTTTCTGTCTAGTTGAGACCTTTGCACAAATGATCTTTAATAGTCTTTATCCGGTTGCAGGGTAACCCTGATATCCTCACCCACCTGTCGAATATCCTGAATGGAAAGCGCGAGGTGGGCATCGATGGTATCAATGGGCAGAGCAAACATCGGTCTGGCGCGGTCACCAAATAACTTGGGTGCCCAGTAGCAGACCAATTCATCTAGCAACCCTTCAGCAATAAAGGCCCCGGCCAATCCGGCACCGGCTTCGACCATCACCTGATTACAACCGCGCTCAGCCAATGCGCCAAGCAGCGCCCGCAGATCTATATGGGAGCCAGCGGCGGGCAAAAACGCCACCTCAGCCCCAGCTTCGATAAGCGCCTTAGCCCGCTGTCGTTGCGGGGGCTCATCAAGAGTCGCGATTAGACAGCCACCCTGATTTTGAGGTAGCAGTATCCGTGCATCGGGCGACATTTGCAGCTGTCCATCAACCACCACCCGCAGGGGCTGTTGCAATGGGTCTTGAGTGCCCAGGTCTGCCTCGGTGAGGCGCAGTGTCAGCGACGGATTATCCATTAACTGGGTGCCAATTCCAGTAATCACTGCACAACTGACGGCCCTAAGACGCTGCACATCGGTTCGCGCCGCTGGTGAGGTAATCCACTGACTTTGACCACTGGCCATGGCGGTGCGCCCATCGAGACTGGCGGCCATCTTGACCGTTACCCAAGGTCTTCCCTCGGTGTGACGCATAAAATAGCCCCGGTTGAGGATTCTAGCCTGATCTTCTAAAAGACCGGTCTGTACCTCAATACCAGCATCTCGCAGCTGCTGGATACCCAGACCGCTCACCTGGGGATTAGGATCTTCACAGGCCACTACTACGCGTGACACTTTGGCCTCAATCAAGGCCCGAGTACAGGGACCAGTTTTACCCTGATGGCAACAGGGTTCAAGGGTTACATACAGCGTGGCGCCATTGGCACCAGCTTTGCCTCCGGCATCCGCCACCTGTTGCAGTGCTTCAATCTCGGCGTGGTTGCCCCCCGGAGGGCGGGTAAATCCCTCTGCTAATACTGAATCCCCCACTGCCAACACAGCACCGACTGCCGGATTAGGTGACACCGTGAAGCGCGCCTGTCTCGCCAGTTGCAGGGCACGGCTCATCATTATGTGATCAAGCGTTGAGAACTGCATTTTGAGACCTTTGCATGAATAGGGATTTTGTTATCAGAACAGGCAAAATCGCACGGAATGCCCAATACATTCGCTTCGCTCATGGGGCAGGCGCAGAGGGAGTTTATAGGCCATAAATGACCGATTGAGTACGATTTTAACGCTGTATGGGGACAAAAGATCATTCGCGCTAAGGTCTCATATTATTCGGCCGGATTTGACTTGGCTTCACTCAGCCGATTGAGCTCGGCCTGAAACTCACTGATATCTTGAAAGCTGCGATAGACTGAGGCAAAGCGCACATAGGCCACCTCGTCCAGCTCTCGCAACCGCCGCATCACTTCCTCGCCAATAGTTTGGGAGGCCACCTCGCGCTCCCCGGTGACCTGCAGGAAATGTTTAATTTGCGAGATGGCCACTTCGATTTGTTCAGTGGCTACCGGACGCTTTTCCAGTGCCCGCTGTAGGCCGCCGCGCAGTTTATCTTCATCAAAGGGCTGGCGCGTACCATCGGTCTTGATCACCCTGGGCATCACCAACTCAGGCATTTCAAAGGTAGTGAAGCGCTCACTACAGGCTACACACTCGCGGCGACGACGAACCTGCCCGCCATTGGCCACTAAGCGTGAATCTACAACTTTTGTATCATCGGCATTGCAAAATGGGCAAAACATAGCACGGCAACCAAAAAAGGGGGGCTATTCTAACACAACAACTGGGCGTGGCTCGGGCAAATTTGTGCCCGATAACCAGAGCGAGTTACAGCGTTTCATTCGCGGTGGTGTTTTGCCAGTGGTCTAAGTCAATGCAAAGACTGGAGAGCGCAATGGGGTTCGACTCAGTGGTCTTGAACTACTGGTAAACCGGAAAGCGCTGGCAGACTTCGATCACCTTTGCCTTGACCTCTGGTATCACCTGCTCGGAGGTACCGCTCTCCAAACTGTCTAGAATATCGCACATCCAGTGGGTTAGCTGAACAGTCTCCTCAATACCGAATCCCCTGGTGGTGATCGCGGGAGTACCCACTCTCAGGCCGGAGGTGACAAACGGAGAGCGAGGATCATTGGGCACTGCGTTTTTGTTGACTGTGATAAAGGCCTCGCCCATGGCGCGATCTGCATCGGCGCCGGTGTAATCCTTGCCGATCAGGCTGACCAGCATCAGGTGATTTTCAGTGCCATTGGATACAATATTGATACCGCGCGCCATAAAGGTGGCGGCCATCGCCTTGGCATTGGCGACTACCTGCTTTTGATAGGTGACAAACTCCTGGCTGGCCGCTTCCTTAAAGGCGACCGCCTTGGCGGCTACGACATGGCACAGAGGGCCACCCTGACTGCCAGGGAAAACCGCAGAATTGACCTTCTTAGCTATGTCCTCTTCATTGGTCAGCACAAAGCCACCCCGCGGCCCGCGCAGTGTCTTGTGAGTAGTAGAGGTCACCACATGGGCATGGGGCACCGGACTGGGGTAGACCCCCGCAGCCACCAGCCCGGATACATGGGCCATATCCACTAACAAATAGGCGCCAACACTGTCGGCAATTTGACGAAATCGCGCCCAGTCCATAATGCCTGAATAGGCAGAAAAGCCGGCAATAATCATCGCCGGTTTGTGCTCGAGCGCCAGGGCCTCTACCTGATCGTAATCAATCAGTCCCGTGTCTGGATTCAACCCATATTGCACTGCATTGTAGAGTTTGCCTGAGAAATTGGGTTTGGCGCCGTGGGTGAGATGTCCACCATCGGCCAGACTCATACCCAACACTGTATCGCCACCTTTGAGCAGCGCTAGAAACACTGCACTGTTGGCCTGGGAACCGGAGTGAGGCTGTACATTCGCATAGTCGGCACCATAGAGGCTTTTGAGGCGCTCGATAGCCAGCTCCTCAGCCAAATCAACATGCTCACAACCGCCGTAGTAGCGCTTACTGGGATAGCCCTCGGCATATTTGTTGGTCATCTTACTACCCTGAGCCGCCATCACTGCGGGACTGGTGTAATTTTCCGAGGCGATAAGCTCAATATGCTGTTCCTGGCGCTGATCTTCCTGTTGCATGGCGCCCCACAGCTCGGGGTCAAATGTTTCAATGGTCTGTTGTGAATTGAACATGGTGATGAAGATTCCTAAGTAGTTTTTCGCAGGCTGAAATAAGCTGTGTATTCTAACGCAAACAAGCCTTTTCTTACATACATATGCACCGCATTAATCCAGTAAAAAAATAATATGAGACCTTTGCACGAAGGAGATTTTGTTATCAGACAAGGCAAAATCGCACGCAAAGAGGGAGTTTATATGCCATAAATGACCGATTGAGTACGATTTTAACGCTGTATGGGGACAAAAGGTCATTCGTGCAAAGGTCTCAATATTTGTGACTGGGTCTAACAATCACCAAGGAATAGGTTTGCCGGCGTAATCCAAGTAGGACAGCTCCCCATCACAGGGCAATTTATCCATCAGCTCGGCGAGACAGTCAGCCACATAATCCGCAGTAAATAATTTCCCTGGCGGAACCGAAGCCTGGAAGGGCTTTGACATCTGGGAGTCCACTGTACCGGGGTGAAATGCCAGCAGCTTGACATTTTTTGCGCGACGACGGTATTCGATGGCATAGGTTTTAAGCAGGCTATTGAGGGCCGCTTTGGAGGCTCGATAGCTGTACCATCCTCCCAGGCGATTATCGCCAGTGCTACCTACTCTAGCACTAAAACAGGCAACCACAGCGGGCTGTGTTCCCACCATGAGTTGTAGAAGTAATTTCAGCCATAGCGCGGGGACTAGGGCGTTGGCATAAAAAATTTCCCCCATGGATTCAGGGTCTATATCTTCGCAGCGCTTTTCGGGATAGATAGACTCACTGTGGAGGATACCGTGACAGATACAAACTCGCGTAAGGGTGCCCGCCTGTGGCGCCAGCTGCTCAACCACCTGTTCCATAGCGGTTTCAGTATATTCAGCAGTGATCGAGGTGACCTTGGGAGAAGCACTGTTGATCGGCCCGCGGCTAACGGCGAACACCTGGTCTAGGTTGGGATTTCGGCTGAATTTATTCACCAGTGCACGACCCATAGCGCCGCCAGCGCCCAATATCAATGCATTGCTGAGCATTGAGCTAGAGGGCGTGCTCACTTACTGCGGTCCAGACTACAGGACTGACAGCGCGGCTGACCAGTAACCCATCTGGAAATCAAATTGCGGTGCCTGGCAAATAGCAGGTAGGCCCAATCCGCAATGGGCTTGATCAGCGACCAGCGCAGCGGTGCGATCCAGCGGCCCTTGCCCACCAGTGTCCAAGCTCTGTGAGTCACATCCAACCCCAGTATGATTTCACCGCTGGGTAGTTGCCCATGCAAAATACGATTGGCTTGGGAATACTCTATAGTCGGATGCTTGCGAGCAAAGGCTTGACTATTGATATCCACAAACTCTATACATTGGTTTTTATCGAGCTGATATAAATGGCGCATCTCTGCCAGACAGAGCGGGCAACCGCCGTCATAGAATAGGGTCAACTGCGTCATTGATCAGAGGTCTCCGATTAGCAAAATTAGCACCAGGGAGTGAAATACAATCACCACGGTGGTCAGGATCAATCGCATTCTCCAGTAACTGAGATCAGTTTCAGTGCTGTCCAGGGTGCGCTCCAACAGCAACAAGATACCATAACCACAGAGAAGCAGAGTAACCGCGAGCAGTGTCATCAGCGAAGAGAGGTGAATCATCAGCAGACTAAACCATGCCGTCAAGGCAATCAGGTTGCTGGCAATGACACCGAAATTGGCCATGGATTGAATCTTGGATGTTCTGCCACTGTGCCATAGCACACCACTCAAAAAACTCAGAATGATGGCGCTGTAGGCGACAAATACATAGGGGGCATAGAATCCGACAACCGCGGCACTTTGTATGCCCGCATCAGAGCCCACAGCACTGAGCATAGCTACAACAGGAATGGCAAAGGGTATAAGACCCAAACCCCCCAACCAGAGCACGATGTGATTGGGCGCGGCGTTGTCAGGTTGTTGGGATTGTAAACTCATCTTGATTGTCTTGAATGCCAATGAATGTTTTTGCGTCAGTGCCAGTATACGGATGTCGATAAGCGGTAGATCCACGACAAATCCAAACGCAGTCTTGGAGCGTAAATTTTTAGGAACTCACAACCTCAGAATTGCTGCTCGAGTATCAAATGGAAATGACCAAAAACAAAGGGATCTATTGGTTTTCCACGGATCTTCGCCTCACCGACAATCCCGGGCTTTCAGCTGCTGCAGGCATATTGGATGAGATGCTCTGTATCTATTTTTATCCCAGAGGCAGCGCTCAATCAACCAACAACTTGTCGACTCATATTACTAGCCACAGACACAGTTTTTTGTGCCAAAGTCTCGTCGCACTTGATCACAATTTGCAAAGCATGGGACAACATCTGTCGATGCCGAGGGGCGATCCTAAAGAGGTGATCACCGATCTTGTAAAAAACTACCAGGTTAACCATCTGTTCTGCAGCGATGATATTGATCCCTATCGACATGCTGTCTGCCAGGCGCTGCGGGATGAATTGCCACAACTTAAAATCTCCATAGTCAGCGATAACCGCCTCTATGCTGAGTCCTCTCTGCCATTTCCAATTTCAGAATTGCCCGGCAGCTTTTCCAAATTTCGCCGCAAAGTGGAGGACATAAGTACTCAGAACTCTGTCCCGGCACCACAGGTGCTGCCACCCCCACCAGACAAATCTCCAGATCTGACTTGGTGCAGCGAACTACCTCCACTAAATGCTGGGGGTCTGTTTAAAGGCGGTGAATCTGCAGGCGTGAAGCATTTGCAAAACTATTTCAGCGGTGAGTACGCCAGCACTTACAAGCAGACCCGCAACCATCTAGATGGCACAAATGAGTCGACCCAACTCAGCCCTTGGCTGGCCAATGGTTGTCTCTCGGTAAGGCAGGTGGTCAGTCGCCTTCGGCAGTATGAGCTTGAGGTTACCAGTAACGAGTCCACCTACTGGATTTTCTTTGAGTTGCTGTGGCGCGAGTATTTTCAGTGGTACGCAAAAAAATATGGCGATCAGCTTTTTGCATTTTCCGGTATCAATGAGATTGCGCCCACCACCAGTTTTTACCCCGAGAGGTTCAATAAATGGTGTCACGGAACCACCCCTTTCCCCATAGTCAATGCCTGTATGCGACAGCTCAATGAAACTGGCTATATGAGCAACCGCGGTCGTCAACTGGTGGCCAGCTGCCTGGTCAATGAGCTCGAGTTGGACTGGCGCTATGGTGCATCCTATATGGAACAGCAGCTGATAGACTTCGATATCGCCTCCAATTGGGGCAACTGGCAGTACCTCGCTGGCGTGGGTGCTGATCCCAGGGGTCGGCGTCACTTCAATCTGGATAAACAAACCCAGCTCTACGATCCCGAGCACAGCTTTATCCATCGCTGGCAGGGTTTTCAGGGCACTGATCAGCTGGATTCGGTTGATGCCGCGGATTGGCCGATAACGCAGGCTCATTGATTCAGGAGTGATTGACAATGACTGAGACCCACAGGCTGCGGCTGATTCTAGGCGATCAGTTAAATAGTCAACACAGCTGGTACCGGCAGCCCGATCCCTCGGTCATCTATGTCATTGCAGAGCTGCATCAAGAATCCACTTATGTGGTTCACCATATTCAGAAGTTGTGTGGGTTCTTCGCTGCCATGGCAGCATTTGCCGAGCATCTCAGGGATCAGGGCCACCGCGTGCTGCACCTGACCCTAGACGAAACCTGTGCGTATGCCGATCTCAACCAGCTGTTAATCGCGCTCTGTAACACCCACAGTATCCGACATTTTGAGTACCAAAGACCGGACGAGTATCGGCTGCTTAAACAACTTGAGCACCTGCAGTTGGACCCCGAGATCACCGTCAGCTGTTGGGATACCGAGCATTTCCTGTTGCCGCAGGAGGAGCTGAAAGACTATATCAAGCCATCCAAGCACAATCGCATGGAGAGCTTTTATCGCAAGATGCGCAGGCGCTTTAATATTCTGATGGATGGGGACTCACCCCGTGGCGAGCGCTGGAATTTTGATACTGAAAACCGCCAAAAGCTCAAACCTGCAGATTTGCAAAAAATACCCGAGCCGCTGTTGTTTAGCAACGATGTCAGGGATTTTCTGGCGCGTATAGAGCGTCACAATATCAACAGTATTGGCACACCAAAAACAACCCTTATCTGGCCAGTCAATCGCCAGCAGGCACTGGCATTATTGGCGTACTTCTGCAACCATTGCCTGCCGCTATTCGGCCGCTTCCAAGACGCCATGACTCGCAGCTCCGAGCATCGCTGGAGCCTCTATCACGCCAGAATATCCTTTGCTCTCAACAGCAAAATACTTCACCCCATAGAGGTGGTCGAGGCCGCGGTAAATCAATTTGAAAAACACAACTCCGCTGTAGATCTAGCCCAGATCGAGGGGTTTATTCGCCAAATTATTGGCTGGCGCGAGTATGTGCGGGGAGTCTATTGGGCCAATATGCCCGATTACCAAACCCTTAATCAACTGGATGCGACAACCCCAGTGCCAGCGTATTTTTGGACAGGCAACACCAAGATGACCTGTATCAAACAGGCGGTGGATCAATCCCTTGACTATGCCTATGCCCACCATATTCAGCGACTGATGATCACCGGCAACTTTGCCATGTTGGCGGGTTTGGATCCCCAACAATTGGACCAGTGGTATCTGGGAATCTATATAGATGCTATTCAGTGGGTAGAATTGCCCAATACCCGCGGTATGAGCCAGTTTGCCGATGGCGGCCTAATTGCAACCAAGCCTTACGCCGCCAGCGGAAGTTACATCAACAAGATGAGCGATTACTGTCAAGCATGTCACTATGACGTCAAACAGCGCACCACCGAGAAGGCCTGCCCGTTTAACAGTCTCTACTGGCATTTTATGAACCGTCACCGACAACAGTTTTCTAATAATCCACGAACGGCCATGGCCTACCGCAGCTGGGATAAAATGGACGCTGAGACTAAGGGCTCAATACTGCAGAGAGGTCAGCGCTACCTTGAGACTATCGAAGGCATATAGTTAGGGTTGGGTCAGATCTGTCAGGGCATCCATGACCGCGCTGTAGTTGACAAAAAATTCGCTGGAGACTCCATCGTCTAAGGTAGTTGGGGTACGGACACTGCTACCTAAATCAATTAGGCCAATATTCTCCAAAAATACCGCTGCCTTAATGCGAAAATCAACGTCTCCCAACTTGTTGATATACTTTAACGGCCCCCAATCCTGCTGTGTGCCCTCCCCTGGATGGTATTTAGTGACACGGACAAACACTAGGTCATTGGCTCGGTCGACAAAGATATATTGCCCAAACTTGCCACTGGCATTAAAGATTTGATTATTTTTATCATATCGGGAGATCCACCAGTGAAGTGAATAGCCGCGATCCTGTTGGATGGTGTCGCTGCTAAGATCATCCCAAACAACCCTGAAGGTCTCATCAACAAAATCTCGAGGGATAATTTGCTGATCCTGCCATTGACCACTGCGGGCAAATAACAGACCAAAGCGGGCGTATTGTCGCGGTGTGGCGTCTACACAGCAGTAGGTGAGTGGGTTGCCTTGGGCATCGCGCCAGAGGATGGCATCATCAATCCCGATTGGGGAAAAGATCCTCTCCTGCAACAACTGATCTGCTGGTTTACCTGTGGCTTGATAAAGCAAATCTGCCAGTAGCATTGAGTTGACATTATTGTATTCAAATAATGCCCCGGGGGGCTTGTCAGCCATCACTGATTTGGCGTAGGCGAGATGATCTTGCGTGAAGAACATATTCTCGTGTTCGTGGTCTGGCATCTCCAGACCACTGGCCATATTGAGTAGGTGGCGAATGCTGATATCACTGCGATCGTCGTTAAAATATTTGAGGTACTTGCCCACCCGGTCATCAAGGCTGTCTATCTCACCTCTGTCGATACTTATACCAATCAGCGCGGCATAGAAGCTCTTGGCCATGGACCAAGATGTGGCGCGGGAATCGCTGTCAAAACCCTCAGCGTAGCGCTCGCCGATAATTACACCATCTTTGCTTAGCACCACCGCCTGTGTCGCTGGGTCTGAAAAGGCTAAATCGACTAGTCGATCCACTTTCGAGTGCTTAATATTGAACGCCACAGGGGCATCATTCAACCAAACTTGGGCTGGATATATTGGCGAACCTGTGCTAAAAGATGACAGTGTAATTGACATAAAAAGGGTGAGAGGAATAATTTTTCTCATAATGCTCATATTAATGTCATTGTTTTTTTGCAGTTGCAAGCTCAATTGAGCTACGACAATTGACTGGCTGTAAGTTGTGAATATATAAAAATAAAACATATTAAAAGATGCGCACAATAAACAAGGTTAACACAATGAATCCATTTGCCAAATGTGCGCGAATAAATCTACGGGTTTGAGGCGGCGCTCTAATAATTTAAAAATGCAGCCCCACCCCAAACCCGAAGGTGTGGTCCCAACCGGGCCAATTAGAGGAGTGCCAACTGAGAGTCTTTTTTCTCAGATTGTCACATAATTCTTAAAATAAATAGGGGTCAACATAAATGACTAACAACTTACAATCCGGCGATTATGTCGGCATGTCCTTTTGGTTAATATCAATGGCACTTGTCGCTGCAACGGCTTTCTTCTTCTTGGAGCGCGATCGCGTTTCCAGCAAGTGGAAAACCTCACTGACAGTCTCAGGCCTTGTTACGCTTATAGCTGCAGTACACTACTTCTATATGCGTGATGTCTGGGTTGCCTCGGGAACATCTCCGACTGAGTTCCGCTACATTGACTGGTTACTGACCGTGCCACTGTTGATGGTAGAGTTCTACCTGATCATGTCTGCGGTAGGCAAAGTGCCTGGTCGTGTTTTCTGGAACCTCCTGATCGGTACTACCCTAATGCTGTTACTGGGTTATGCAGGCGAGACCGGAATGATGGGCGTAGGCATGGCCTTCGTACTCTCAATGGCGGCTTGGTTCTATGTAATTTGGTACATCATGAAAGGTGAAGCTAGTCAGGTTAATGCAAGCCTAGCAAATGCCAATGTTCAAAAAGCCTATAAAGCAATGACCTTCCTGGTTACTGTGGGTTGGGCTATCTATCCACTGGGTTATTTCTTCGGATACCTAATGGGTGGCGCAGTTGATGCGGGGACAATGAATATCATCTACAACTTAGCTGACTTCTGGAACAAAATCGGATTCGGTATTGTAATTTGGTCAGCAGCGGTAGCGGATTCAGAATAATCCACTGACGCGAAGGATCGGGGGAGCCCCAGGGTTCCCCCATTCCTTAAAGATACTGGTAACTAATAATTAAAATAGCCCAAATGTTACGCATGACGAGGGTACTGAACCATGACCCCGACAATAAAAAATAAACAGGAATGGCTATCTCGGTTAGACGCATTTATTCGCGCAGAGATGCCCTGTGAGAAAAATAGCTTGGCTGCAGCAGCCAACTATCACTTTAAGAATCCGGGAAAATCCTTTCGAGCACAACTTGCATTATCAACAGGTGCTGCGCTCAGTCTCGAGGATAGAGAAAATTTAAATTGGGCAGCAGCCTGTGAGCTACTGCACAATGCATCGCTAATCCATGACGATATTAGCGATGCCAGTGACTACCGCCGCGGACAGAAAAGCGTGTGCGCCCAGTTCGGCAATGACATGGCACTCTGTCTGGGAGACTGGATGGTTGCCAAATCCTTTGAACTGGCTGCTCGCCACCCCATCCATGGCTCCAAACTGGTGGCGCTACTGGCGCAATCAATGCAAGATACCTGCTCGGGGCAAACCGCTGATATACATCGCAAAAGGCTCAGCACCGAGCGCAGTTGGCAGCATATCGCTCGCAATAAAACTGCGCCACTGCTGATCGCACCGGTGCTCGGTGCGGCGATTATCGCCGGTAGAGACAGCAACAGTCAGGCACTGGTACATATTATCGACCTGTGCGGATTGGCCTATCAGGGCCTCAATGATATTGACGATATTATCCCCTCAAGCCATCGCTCGGCGGACCTGTGGGGACGCAAGCCCAATCTGGTTGTCAGTCTATTTGCTGAAAGAGTCTCCCACAGTGATGAATTTACCCACTGGTACCACTCCGGTGACTGCTCCCGCGTGGCGCAGTGGCAAAAGCGCATTGCCTCCAGTGAAGTGATTCTGTTGGCTCACCAACAGGTTGAATCCTGGTTAGCTGAGGCCAATCGCGCCAATCAATTGCAGACACCTCCTCTGCGAACTGTAGTCAATCAGCTGATTCAAACCGTCACTCCCAAAACTAACACCCTGGCAAATCAAGGCTATATCGCTTGAGCCCGGATCGTGCACTGGTGATTGGCGCGGGCTTTGCCGGCATAGCCATGGCACTGCGCCTGCGAGCCCTGGGCTATGAGGTCACACTGTTAGAGCGTCTTGATAGCATCGGCGGTCGCGCCCAGGTTTTCCAGCGCAACGGCTACCGTCATGATGCGGGTCCAACGGTTATCACTGCGCCTTTCCTATTTGAGGAACTGTTTGCGCTATTCGACGAGAAACTGCAGGATCACCTGGAGTTTGTCCCACTGGATCCTTTCTACCGATTTCACTTTGCCGATGGCAGCCAGTTCGATTACCGCGCCTCTGTTGAGGATACCCTCGCTGAAATCAGACGCTTTCAACCGGAGGATGCCAAAGGGTATCTAAAGCTCTTGGAACAGTCGAAACGGGTCTATGATATTGGCTTTAAAAAGTTGGTGCACCGCCCGTTTACGCGGGTTTGGGATATGCTAAAACAGGTCCCCGCGCTGATCATCTTGCAGTGTTATAAAACCGTTTCACAGATGGTTAACAATCATCTTAAACACCCCCTGCTGCGCCAGGCCTTTTCCATCCACCCGTTATTGGTCGGCGGCAACCCCTTTAAAACCACAGCCATCTACAGCCTTATCCACTACTTGGAACGCCGTTGGGGAGTATTTTTCTGCATGGGGGGCACCGGAAAGCTGGTGACAGAATTGGGTGCGCTAATGGCGCGGCAGGGAATTACCGTAAGAACCGGTGCCGATGTGGACAAAATTATCACTCAGGGCGATAGCGCCAGTGGTGTAAAGTTGGCCTCTGGGGAAGTGCTCGATGCCGATTTAGTGGTCTTTGGCGGCGATCCTGAAACCTGTTACAGCAAGCTTATGTCAGACAGAAAACCCGCCTTCGAACTGCAGAAAAAACACTACTCTATGGGTCTCTATGTGCTGTATTTCGGAACGCGAAAGCTCTACCCAGAGATAGCCCACCACAGTATTTGGTTGGCTCCGCGGTTCAAAGAATTGTTACATGAAATCTTTGAGACCAAAGAAATGAGTGAGGATTTCTCTCTCTACCTGCACCGCCCCACGGCCACCGACAAAAGCTTTGCCCCGGAAAATTGCGAGTCGTTCTATGTACTCTGCCCAGTGCCGAATTTACAGGGCAATGTGGATTGGAGTACTCAGGGGCCAATACTTCGAGACCGAATTGTCGAGGCCTTAGAGCAAACTATCTTGCCTCAGCTGTCATCGGTGATCGAAGAGGTATTTTGGATGACTCCCGAGGACTTTGCAGAGGATTATCGATCCATGCATGGCGCCGGATTCTCTATCGAACCCAGACTTACCCAGTCTGCCTGGTTCAGGTTTCACAACCGCGACAAGCGGATCAAAAATTTGTATTTTGTCGGTGCCGGAACCCATCCGGGCGCCGGACTGCCCGGGGTGGTCAGCTCAGCCAAAGTAGTTGAAGAGCTACTGACCGGTGTTGAAGTGGGCTCTGGTGGCTAAGGGGTGGCCGAGGATGTCCACTGCGCAAAAAGTTCTGGCAAATCACGGCAAGTCCTTCTACTGGGCGAGTATCTTCTTGGGCCGACAACAGGCTGAATGGGCCGCGCAACTCTACCAATTTTGCCGTTATGTCGACGATCTTGCCGATGGCAACCTAAGGGCGCGGGAATCGCGGCTGCGGGCGATCTACCAAGATCTTGAAAAGGGTGAAATATCAGCGGGGACAGATACATATCTCGAGAATTTTCTGGCGCTTGCCCAGCAGGCTAAAATTCCCCTAGCGGCAGCCCGCGAATTAGTGGCGGGAATGATCAGCGATCAGGTGCCGGCTGCCATTGGGAACCAAGACCAACTATTGCGCTACTGTCACGCCGCCGCAGGCACGGTCGGCGTGATGATGTGCAAGGTGCTCGGCTGTGATCAACCGCAGGCACAGTCCTATGCCGTGGATTTGGGAATCGCGATGCAGCTGACCAATATTGCCCGGGATGTGCTCGAGGATGCCCAGATGGGCCGTCGCTACCTGCCCGCCAGTTGGATCAATGTAGATGCCCAGCAAATTGCCAGGGCTGACAGTGCCGATTATCAAATTGTCGCCTCAGCGATTGACCGACTGCTAGATCTGGCAGATAAATACTACACCAGCGCGCTGCAGGGCATTCCGATGATTCCCTGGCGGGCGCGATTTTCCATCGCGGTGGCCCTGAGAATCTACCGACAGATTGGCGTTCAGTTAAGACATAACAACCTCTGTTGGTGGCGGGGTAGAACCCTGGTGAAGCGACGCACAAAGGTGCGCCTAACTGCAATGGCACTGCTGGATATAATGCCGCGCCAAGTGCCGCAACATCGCACTGAACTTCATCGCGCATTGACAGGACTCTGCGGTGTCAGCAGTCATTGATACCGATATCGCCATAATCGGCGGCGGCAGTGCTGGGATCAGTCTGGCGCGCCACCTGAGTGCACTGTCCACTCCCCCCCCGACCCTGGTGATTGAGCCAAAAACTCCCTCGGAGCGAGATTGCAGTTGGGCCCTGTGGTCAACTGAAGAGAATGCAAAACCCTATACCTCGGCCATCAAGGGCAGCTGGTCACAGTGGCAACTGGTGGATAACCACGGCGCCATAGCCCACAGCGGTAGGGACTATCAGTATCTGAGTCTCAGTGCAGCTGATTATTTATCCGACTGTGAGGCGCAGCTCGAGAACCCAGTATCTCTGCGCCGAGAATCGGTGGCTAGCATCCAGTCCAGCGGCAATGGCGGCAAGGTAATAACTGATCAGTGCGCGTTTAATGCCAAATATATCTACGACAGCAGACCTCCACAGCACGGCAATAATGATCTGCGACAACATTTTTTAGGCTGGGAGATTATCTGCGCAAAGCCAATATCCCGACCGGATATTGCCACCCTGATGGACTTTCGGGTCGACCAATCTCAGGGGCTGCATTTTATGTATGTACTGCCATTTTCGGCGCGACATCTGTTGGTGGAGTCAACCCTGATATCCACCCAACTCCAAGATAAAAACTGGTACCGCAATGCAATTGATCAATGGCTGTCCTCACAGGGTATAGTTGTCGAGCAACAACTCCGAGAGGAATACGGTGTAATTTCCCTAGAACCCAGATCCCCGGATAAGGGTCGAATCGGCGCTGCCGGCGGTGCCGTGCGCCGCAGTTCCGGTTATGGATTTACCACCATACAGCAACAGTCGCGGCAACTTGCCCGAGGCATAGAGCAAGGCAATTACGCAGTACCCCAGCCCTTTGCCAAATTCCTCAACTCAATGGACGCTATTTTTAATGGCGTGCTGATCCAGCATCCACAGTTAGCCATCGACCTGTTTATGCGCACCGCGCGATCGCTAAATGCCGATCAATTTGCTCGGTTTATGCTGGGTGAGGCCGGGTTCTCTATTTGGACCAAAGTCATCGCCGCCATGCCGAAAATACCTTTTCTCAAACAGGCATTGCTCACTAGCTTCAGAAGGCGAGGCGCACATGAATAGCTATGATCTGATAGCACTGGGGGCAATTCTGTTGATCGGCATTCCCCATGGCGGGCTGGACGGCGCTATAGCACGCAGGGTGGGCTGGTCAACTTCTCTGCCAGCCTGGGTGGGCTTTCACCTGATCTATATCGCTCTCGCGCTGACCATTGTGGTGCTCTGGCAGTGGTTGCCACTGCTGTGTTTGGTGCTGTTTCTGACTTTATCGGCTATTCACTTCGGTCGCAGCGATCAGGCTGTAGCGCATCGCTCAAACTGGCTGCCGGTGCTGGCCCATGGCGGCCTGGTTCCCATCGCCATCCCATTTTTTCAAAGTCAGCCAACCCATGCACTGTTTGCGCTTTTGGTGGGTCCAAACCATGCCACTGTGCTGCAGGGTGCGCTTGAACTATTAATTGTCCCCTGGGGGTTGATTCTGCTCTGGTATGCCCACCGGACCCTAGATAACACTGACTGGTGGAGGCCACTGTCGCTGCTGATAGTTTTAATTATGGCCGCCGCCCTACTGCCACCTCTTGTCAGTTTCGCCGTGTATTTTTGCCTTTTGCACAGCCCGCGCCATCTGATTCACACCCTGAATAAGCTATCGATAAAAGAGCGCCGGCGCAGTTTGATAGAGGCAATGCTATACAGTGGCATCGCCATTGGCGCAATTGTCGGCTCGGCAATATGGCTGCAAAATAGTCCGCAACTGGCCCCCACTCTGCTACAGACCGGCCTGATTGGTATCGCCGCACTCACTGTGCCCCATATGCTGTTGGTGGATTGTGGCTCAAGATTAACGGATAGGTTTAGCTGATGAGCGGAATCTCAGAGCGAAAAAATGACCATATCAATTTGGCACTGCAGCCGCAGAATCAGTCTGGCGACGGCAGCGGTCTCGACGATTATCAGTTTGAGCCCAGTCCACTGCCCGAACTGGCCCTTGAGGATGTAGATTCCAGTTCGCTGTTTCTCAACCGATCGATTGCCGCCCCACTGATGATCGGCGCCATGACTGGTGGTTGCGACAATGCTGAAATTATCAACCGACATCTCTGCGAGGCCGCTGAGCACTGCCAGATTCCCATGGCACTGGGATCTCAGCGGGCGGCACTGGAGCTTGGTCTGCCACAGAGTGCTCGCCAGTGGATCCCCAATGGAATACTGCTGGGCAATTTGGGTGCCACCCAATTAAAACAACAGGGTGTGGACCTGGCGATTCGCGCTGTGGAGTCGGTAGAGGCCGATGCCCTGGTGATTCACTTAAACCCCCTACAGGAACTGATACAGCCAGAGGGCGACCGCGACTGGAATACTGTTTTAGAGGTTATTCAGCACTGTGCTGAAACCTTGCCAGTACCACTGATCGTCAAGGAAGTGGGCTGCGGTATTGGTCCTCGGGGGGCGCAGCAATTAGCCGCTGCCGGTATCGCTTGGATTGAGGTGGCCGGTCGCGGGGGCACTAACTGGGCGGCCATTGAGATTGCGCGCAACAGCTGTCAAACCCGTCAGCAAATTGCTCAACCCTTTGTAAACTGGGGTTTCAACACAGCGCAGGCACTGGTTGCTGTCGCTGGAAATTGCCCATCGATGCAACTGATTGGATCCGGCGGTGTTCGCAACGGTCTGGATATTGCCCGCTGTATTAGACTGGGCGCGCAGATCATTGCCATTGCCCAACCGTTTTTGCAACCGGCCACAGTTTCGACCCAAGCGGTGGTCGACCAGATCGAAATTTTCCAGGAGCAGTTGCGCTGGACCCTATTTTTAACCGGTAGCGCCAATCTGCAACAGCTAAAGCTGGCAAATATACTGGCAGCCAAGCATACTCTCGATCCTCTTTAAACGGGTTTTCCAGCACCTCAAGGAGAGGACTTTTGCAGCAACAATCTTTTGTCCACAGCCAGATTACCAATGGCGTTGGGTTGATTACCCTATCTCGACCACAGGCACTCAATGCGCTGTCTCTGGATATGGTCCAGTGCCTGCTCAAGATCCTCAGCGATTGGCAAAATCACCCCGAGGTTGAAGCTGTCGCTATTAGGGGCTCAAATCACAATGGCCCTTTTGGCGCCTTCTGTGCCGGTGGCGATATCCGTTTTTTCCACCGTGCCGCGATCGACGGCAATCCACTGCTAGAGGATTTCTTCAACACCGAATATCGACTTAATCATTTAGTTTTTACCTACCCCAAACCCTATATTGCCTTTATGGATGGCGTGGTTATGGGGGGTGGCATGGGTATCTCTCAGGGCGCTCAACTGCGCATAGTCACCGAGAACAGCAAACTGGCGATGCCAGAAACTCAGATAGGTCTTTTTCCCGATGTGGGTGGCGGCTATTTTTTGAGTCGCTGCGAGGGTGCCATCGGAGAATATTTAGCCCTCACCGGCCAGGTGCTAAAGGGCCCGGAGGGGATTGCGGTGGGCTTAGCTGACGGCTACTGCCACAGCCAACAACTGGCCGAATTATGGGATCAATTGCGTGAGGACAAACACTTACCGGTTGCCCAGCGCATACAGAATCTGCGCGCTCAGGTCTCCCACTCGGCTGAGGATATAAAATTGCCTTGGCCCCGCGATGAGGTCGATCAGTGTTTCTCAAAACCAAGCCTTGGAGAGATTTTCGCGGCACTAGCCAGCTCAAAATCCCAGTGGGCAACGGCCACCACTGAGGTTTTACGCCAGCGCTCACCGCTAATGCTGCATGTTACCCTGCAACAGCTCCGGGCTGGCCGCAGCCTGTCATTGGCGGACAATCTGCGCATGGAGTGCAATCTTATGCATCATGTATTTAATCCCTGTCACCTCAATCGCAGTTCTAGAGACAGCGAGGCGGTGGAGGGTATTCGCGCCCTGGTTATAGATAAAGATCGAACCCCGCACTGGAACCCACCGTGCTGGGATCAGGTGACCAGCCAGATGGTTGATCCCTTCTTTATCTCCCCTTGGACTGAGAACAATCATCCACTGGCAGATCTCAACTAGGAAGGTCCTTGCCCAGAAACACACCAGGCAAAGATTTTAATTAGAGTGGTATGGTCCAGTCTGTTATCTTAGACTGTTACCCCTGAGAAAACTGATCACCGAGTAGCGGCACCATGTCCACCAACCTGACGATAAACTGGTATCCAGGCCATATGCACAGGGCCAGCAAAGAGATCACCGAGGCTCTGCCTCAGGTCAATTTGGTGATTGAGTTGCTGGATGCCCGCATTCCTTACAGCAGCTCAAATCCGCTGATTCAGCAACTCTGTGCCGACAAACCACAGATCAAGCTGTTGACCAAGTCTGATCTCGCCGATAGTCAGATCACCGAATTGTGGCAACAGCACTTTGCACGCCAAAATAACATGCGGTCTATGGCTGTAGATCTAATCAACGCCGATTCCAGCTCGGTAATCATCGAGCTGATCAATAAGCTCTATCCTCAGTCCGAGGAGTGCAATACGCTGGCGATGGTCACCGGTATCCCCAATGTCGGCAAGTCGACTTTAATCAATAGCCTCGCCGGGCGCCATATTGCCAAGACCGGAGATGCGCCGGCTGTCACCAAGGGGCAACAGCGGATCAATCTGCGCAATGGCATTATGCTACTGGATACGCCGGGGATACTGTGGCCCAAGATTGAGAACCCCAACAGCAGTTACCGGTTGGCCACCACGGGGGCAATTAAGGACACCGCCATAAACTACGCTGACCTGGCCTTTTTTGCCGTTGATTTTTTTCTCAAGCACTACCCAGATCGCCTTCAACAGCGCTACAACCTCCAGCAACTGCCAGCCACAGAGTTGGAGTTCCTGGAGATTATTGGCCTCCAACGGGGCTGTCTGCGCGCTGGCAATCAGGTGGATCTAGAGCGTATCTCCACGGTATTTATCAACGAACTGCGCGGCGGCACCCTGGGCCCGGTCAGCTTTGAAACCCCCGAGGTAATTGCAGGGGAGATGGAATTGGTTGCCCAGTTGAGGGCTGAAAAGGCGGCGCGGGAGAAACTGCGTGCCGAAAAAAACGCCGCGCGGCGCAAAAGAGCCAGAGCCAATCGCAAAAAATAGCCATGGATATGATGGTGTGAAATGATAGGACCCGCATTGAAAGCCGTATAGTTCATTTTTGCAGTTTGAAAAGCGCACTATGCAGTTGGACTTTTTGAGTAATCTCGCCGAGTTACCTGACCACCTATCATCCGGGTTTCCAGAAAACATGGTATTTTTGGACTGCGAGACCACCGGCGGCAGAGCCGACTATCACCGGATTATTGAAATCGGTTTACTGGTGGTGGAAGACGGACAGCTAGTGGAGACCTGGCAGAGTTTTATCAATCCACAAACCTCGCTACCACCCTTTATTCAGCGGCTAACTGGTATCCAACCGACAATGGTTGCACAGGCGCCGCTGTTCTCTGAGATCGCACCCCTCTTATTGGACAAACTTCAGGGTCGAACTCTGGTTGCCCACAATGCGAGGTTTGACTACAGCTTTCTCAAACAGGCGTTCCGACGCGCTGGCATAGATTACAGTACCAAACCGCTGTGCTCGGTGAGATTCAGTCGCAACCTCTACCCCCAGTTTAAACGCCACAATCTGTCGACAATTATTCAGCGCTTCCAGATAAACATTGAAAACCGTCACCGGGCGCTGGATGATGCTCGAGTCATCTACGACTTTTTTCTGAAAACCTCGGCGCTATTGTCCGCGGACGATATTCAGGCCTGCTGCAGACAACTGCTTAAAAACACCTCATTGCCGCCGCTGCTGGAACCGGGCGCAGTGGATAAACTGCCCAAGGCGCCGGGCGTGTATTACTTTTACGATCAGGGTGGCGCTCTGCTGTATATCGGCAAGAGCATCAATATCCGTCATCGGGTGTTGAGCCATTTCTCCTCAGACCACAGCAACCCCAAAGATTTGCGCATCAGCCGAAAATTAGCCCATATCGATTTTGAACTGACACCCACGGACTTCGGCGCCCAGCTCAGGGAGAGCAATCAGATTAAGCAGCTATCGCCGATCTACAACCGGCGCTTGCGAAGAAGCCGCAAACTGTTTCAGTATCGGGTCGATAGCGACAACCGCGGCTACCAACGACTGACTGTGCAACAGGTCACTGCAGCTGAGCCCTCTCAGGAGCATTTTGGCCTGTTCCGGTCACCCCGTCAGGCACTCACCAAATTACAGCAATTGGCGGATCAGTTTAGCCTCTGCCACCGCCTGTTGGGACTGGAGAGCAGTGGCAATGCCAAGAGCGATCAGGCCTGCTTTAGATATCAGCTAAAAAAATGTCTGGGGGCCTGTTGTGGCAAAGAGCCACCGGATAGCTACAATCGACGGCTTGACGAAGCCATCAGACAGTACCCAATTCACGCCTGGCCCTACCCCGGCCCCCTATTAGTGGAGGAGCGCAGCGCGCAGGATAGCGACCTGGTTGCCTTTCATCTGGTCGACAACTGGCGCTATATTGTAAAACTCTCACTGGCGGAAGATATCTATGATCACGGGTTGCAACTGGCATCAGCTGCAGATGGGTCAGCACCGACAGCGCCGACGCCGAGCCGGTTGCCCTCAGACAGCAGCTTCGATTTGGATATGTATTTTATTCTGATACGCTTTTTGCTCAATCCAGATAAACTTAAACTCAACAACTTAAAACTGTGGCCGTTGGAGCACTGTCAGTAACTCACTGTTCCGAACATCAGAATTTGTCATCAAAATGCCATCATTTTTTCAATTTACTGTCTTATTGAAAACCTAATATCTGCATCCTGAGAGAACGAGATCAAGCGCTATGTTGAAATCACTGGCTGCCCTAGATGCAAATTCACTGCTATGGTTTAACCGCCTTCAGTGCTATCGACCGCTCACAGCAATGTTTCGCGCTATCTCGCACTCCGGTGATGGCTATCTATATGTGGCTATAGTCCTGGTCGCACTATTACAGTTTGATACT
>Ga0213866_10000373_pt1 | contig 37098 bp, 39 predicted proteins | sample PICome_11_FD_160079 | JGI IMG/M metagenome (GOLD analysis project Ga0213866, IMG submission 160079) | Coastal seawater microbial communities near Pivers Island, North Carolina, United States - PICO284 | ecosystem: Environmental > Aquatic > Marine > Coastal | place: USA: North Carolina... | reverse complement strand
TCTTGAGTGGGCTTTTGCCAACTTTTTTTAGCGGTATTTTGGATTATACTCTTGGGAGTAGGGAAGTCTCCATACTGATAAGCTTGAGTTTGATTCTTTTGATTAACTAGAGCAAGTCCAATCAACTTAGTGTTTTTGCCAATTGTGGATAATGTGTGGATATCTCCTTGTAGGCGGGTATCGGGGTTGATTATGCACAACCAGTCACCTGTAGCTTTGGTAGCTCCTAGATTAACTCCAGAGCCAAATCCGGCATTTTTATTGGAATATATTATTGTAATTTTTTCTGTGGATAAGTTTTGTATTTCATCTAAGTTTTCTCCTGAATTATTGTCCACAATGACAATTTCATACTCGCCTGAAGTGTGTTGGATAATAGAATTTACACAGTCGGTTAAAAATTTTAGACTTTTATAGGATACAATTATAAAAGATACTTTTTTATTCTTGAATATTGATAGCATAATAGTGTTTTAATCTCTTTACTCCTAATGGTAATAATACTATTCCAAAGACAAGACAAGCCAAAAGAGTTTGTACAAATATATTCCAATTAGAGCTAAAGTATATAGTCAGTCCCATCAAGCTGGTGGCTAAAATTGCAATCAGATGTATGAATTGAAATTTTGGGAAATATTGAATATGCTTTTTGACGAGATAAATATAGCTTAGTAATACTAATCCTTCCGTAATCGCAGTTGCAATAGCAGCTCCTAAATAAGAATATATTGGGATCAGATACAAGTTAAGAGCTACATTGAATACTGCCCCAATTATAGCTATATACATACTTTTATTTTGTAGAGAAGCTCCAATTAAAATATGCCCCATAAGATTACCAAGGAAGATAAACCCAATTCCTATGAATAATACTTGCAAGGTACTGGTAGCTGGCATAAAATCTTGTCCCGCGATTAGATTTAGAATTTTATTAGATAATAATATACCTGCCACAGCTAAAGGAATGGCTATTGTTACTAAAATATTATAGGCTTGTTGGAAAATATGCTGAAATCTAGTTTTATCTTGTATATAATATTTAGCAAAAAGAGGCAATAATATTCCCATAAACATTCCTGGTATTGCTATTAAGATTTCTAAAATTTTATAGGAAGCTCCATATAGTCCGACAGCGGTCTGATCCTTCATTACAGATAGCATGACTGTATCTATACGATAATAGATAAGATTAAAAGTTATAATTACAAATAGGGGAAGAGCTTTTTTGAATACCTGCTTCCAATATTGCCAGTCTATATTAAATTTAAGTGGATAATATTTATAAGTTGAGATTATCATAAAAGTAGCTTGTACAATACCTGCAGCACTATACCAAAACATTACCCAAAATAGATTAACTTGCCCTAGGAACGCTAAAGCTAAAACTCCTAGCATTAAGGTTATTCTAGCTAAAAAATCTCCAATAGTAATCTTGTCTGTGCGAAGTTTAGTCTGAAATACCCCCACTAAAACTTGGGATAAAGAGGCTCCTATTGTACCAATAGCTCCAAGAGCGACCAAGGTCTTTACTTCAGTAGTATAGCTTGGGATTAGCCAAACTGTAGTAGAAGCTAATATTCCTATTACGAATACTGCCATTACCAATCTAAATGTAAATAGATTATTAACTATATGAGAGACTTGTTTTTCATCTTTACCAGCAATTTCAGTAGTCAAAAGTGCATTAAACCCAAATTCCGCTAATACACTGGCTATAATTAGATAATTTGTAATAGTAATATAAGCTCCAAATCCATCCACTCCCAAAAATGTTGTTAGTATACGGATTGATACAAATCCAATTCCGATCATTACAAATTTACCCAAAATCTGGATGATACCATTCAAAGCTAGCTTTTTATTTAAAGTCATAAGCGAGAATTATTTAATTCCCTCAGCCTTATCAACTTGTTTAATCAAGAAAAACTCTTGTCCTATTGTGAATACGGTTGTGGTAATCCAATATAAACTCATAGATGCAGGTAGTGAATAAGCAAATCCAGTAACTAAAATTGGCATCAAGAATAACATTTGTTTGTTAAGAGTGGTGGCAAAATCTGGTACTTCTGGTTTACTATTTTCTTTCTTCTTAGATTTCTTAGTCTCTTTACTCTTAGCAGGTTGAGTTCGTTTCATTATAAGTTTAATCTGATAATATTGAGAGGCCCCTACTAAAATAGCTAAAATAATATTTCTAGAATCTGATACATTTAACAATCCAAAGAAATTAGGGTCAAAACTTTCTGGTAAGGTTATAAAAGAATATAATTCTGGGTAAGTTTCTGGTTTAAAGATATTCAAAGACACCTGATAAATAGCTATCAAAACTGGAATTTGTACAATTAACAATAGAATTCCCGCAAAAGGATTTACATTATGCTCTTTATAGGCTTTGAGCATTTCTTCAGATAGCTTTTGTCTATCATCTTTATATTTAGTCTGTAATTCTTTAACAATTGGTTGAATTATAGTCATTTCTCTTTGGCTTTTGATACTAGCTCGATAAAGAGGTATCATCAATATTCTAACTACTAATGTGGTTAGAATTACTGCTAAACCAATATTAGCTACTGGAACAGTATTATAAAAAAATACCATGGAATTAAATAGTGGTCGATATAATAGTTCATTGAATATCCAGCCCATAACAGATTTTTAAGTTAAATTATTAATATAATTATTAAGTTGAGATAAAAAATTAGCTTTATTATCAGTAGTAATTTTAGTCCTAACTAGTACTAGTATATCATATTTATTGTTTTTTGTAATAAGAATTCTACGACATAATTCTCTAGTTTGCCTTTTGAGTAGATTACGGTTAACGGCTAGGGGAATGTGTTTTTTGGAAATAATTACTCCTACCCTATGATCTGACAAATTATTAACTATACAGTATATCTGAAAGGTGTCCAGATATTGTGGTTTTATCTGAGCAAATATATTGGCTATATCTGATGCTTGATGAAGCCTTTGCATTAAAAAATTTATTTTAAGTTGTACAGAAAATTAAACTGAAAGTTTAGATCTTCCTCTAGATCTTCGTCGATTTATAACATCTCTACCGGCTTTAGTAGCCATACGAGATAAAAATCCATGACGTCTATTTCTTTTACGATTCTTACTGGCAGCTCCCTTTATCATAATCTATAATTACATAATTAAATTTTATTGTACCTTATATTAGCTATAAAGTCAAGGTTTATGGATTGCACCTATAAATTAATAATTTTATTGGCTTTTGGGTAATAAAAGTAATTAACTATGAATTTTATCCAACACATACTTAAAGTACTTGCATTTTAAAATAGATTCACATAAACAACATTGTTTTCTTGAAATAATGTTGTTTATATGTTATGTTTGTATTGTAGTTTTTTCTATTTAAGAATGTCTTTTTGTCAAAAACGTACATTGCATGAAGAGGTTTGCTTTATCAACAGTTTGATAAGCACCTCAGATAATAGTGACGACTTTATTAGAGATTTGATTTTATCTGGCTACACTACTGAGAAAAAAATAATTCAACTATTTATAAGAACTTCTGTAACTATCCATGCCTTAGAGGTAAAGTTACTAAAAGGAGGCTTTAATATAAATTCTTCTACCATTACTATTGGAAAAGATAATGAGATTTTAGTTTTTTTACCTAGTCGTAATAAAAATATATATGTCTTTGCTAATAGTAGATTAAGAGAATAAAAACAACTAACTCATCTTCTTATTGATGAGTTTTTTATTTTAAATACAAAAGTGAAATTAAAGTGAAAAGTATGTTTTTTATTATGTTTATGCTAGATGTTTTGTTATATTATTGCAAAAATTTTCTAATAGAGTATAATAAAATTAACTTATCCACAGTTTATAAACATCATCAATTAGACGATTGCAATGGACGAGAAACAAAGAGTTTGGAATTCAGTATTAGGAGAAATAGAGCTTAATATTAGTAAGCCTCAATTTAATACTTGGATCAAAAATACTTATCCTATTAGTATGGATGAGTCTGAGATTGTAATTTGTGTGCCTAGTGCTTTTACACGTAATTGGTTAGAAAATAAATTCAACCTTACTATTCTTAATTCTATTCAAAAAATTACTGGTTCAGTCAAGAAAGTTAGATATGTGGTTCAAAACAGCCAAAAACAAAATTCTAAATCTATTAAATCAGTTGTTAATCTAAAAAATCAAGAGTTTCAATCTCAAAAAGAAGCTATGTCTGAAGAGAATACATCTGACATTAGCTTTAATTCTCAAGTTAATAATAATTTTGTAAAAGTTCATAAAGCTACTGGAACTTCTTTATTGAGAGATAATTATACTTTTGGTAATTTTATTGTAGGATCTTCTAATGAATTAGCTCATGCAGCGGCACAATCAGTAGCTCAAGAACCTGGCACCAGATATAATCCCTTATTTATTTATGGTGGTGTTGGATTGGGTAAAACACATTTAATTCAAGCTATTGCCAATAAATTATTAAAGAATAATAAGAATATTTTATATGTGACTTCGGATGTTTTTATTTCAGATTTGATGAATTCCCTTAAGAATGGGAAAATGGATGACTTTAAAGCTAGACATAGAGCTGTAGATTTATTAATAATTGATGATATCCAATTTATTGGGGGTAAAGAAGCTACTCAATATGAAGTTTTTAATACATTTAATGAATTATATGCTCATAATAAACAAATTGTATTTACTAGTGATAGACCTCCTAGTGCGATAAAAACTCTTAATGACAGATTAAAATCAAGGTTTGAGGGAGGAATGATTGTAGATGTAGCTATTCCTGAATTTGAAACTAGAGTTGCTATTTTAAAAAGCAAATGTATTCAAAAAGATTTTGACTTAGATGATGAAATTATTTATGTAATTGCCCAGAGAATTAAAAGTAATGTAAGAGAATTAGAAGGGGCTCTTAATAAAATTATTGCTAGAGTACAATTACTAAATACCAAAATAACTCCTGAACTAGTTGATAAATTAATTGAAGGTGGTCAAATTCACTCTCAAAGGATTGTAAATATAGATACTATTTTGAATATAGTTTCTGAACACTTTAATATAAAAAAAGAGGATATTTTATCCAAAAGCCGTAAAAAAGACATTGCAGTTCCAAGACAAATTGCAATGTATTTAATTAGAGAAGAGTTAAAATTAACATTTCCTAATATTGGAGAAGCTTTGGGAGGAAAAGATCATAGTACAGTAATGCATGCTTGGAATAAAATTAAAAAAGAATTACTTTCTAACTATACTCTTGAACAAGATATTACTCTGATAAAAAACAAACTTTATAATGAAGAAAACCCTGAGAATTCCTAATCTATTATATTATTTTGTTAATAAGCTGTGAATAAGTTATATAAAAACATGTTTTTATGTGTATAAAATTGTGAATAAAGTATAAGTATTCCACAGCTTTAAAATAATATAATATTTATCCACAAACTTTATACTACATTATCCCAAAAAGTATCCACACTTGACACTCTTTATTTATACTACTAAAACATAGTTTTAAGTTTTTCCACAGACACTACTATCTACTATTATATATATAATAAATAAAGAACAAAAAACAAAAATCTAGTAAAAAAGAATTATAAAAGGTATAATATAATATATAGTTTAAGATAGATAAGATATGAAATTCACCTGTTTGCAAGAAAATCTTTTAAAAGGATTAGCTATTGCTCGTCAAAGTTCATCTCGAGCTACAACCTTACCAGTTTTACAAACTTTTTTATTACAAGGAAATCAAGGATCTTTAACTATAACATCTACTAATCTTGAAATTGGTATCAGAGTTCATATTCGTGGTAAAGAAGACTCTGAAGGGGCAATTTGTATTCCACAAGATACCTTATTAGCCTATATTAGGAACTTACCTCAGGATAAATTAAACTTAAGTGTTGATAATGATGAATTAACTATTGAACAAGGTCCAGATATTCAAGCTAAATTTAAAGGTATTATTGCTGAGGATTTTCCTAATTTACCAGAAGTAGAAGTAGAAAATCAAATTAGTATTAATAGTAATGATTTAAAACAAGGTTTGAAAACAGTGTATGGATCTTTACCTAAAAATGAATTTAGACCAGAAATTGCTGGGGTTTATGTATCTAAAAAAGATAATCAATTAGTTTTTGTAGGTACCGATGGATTTAGATTGAGTGAGAAAAAAGTCAATCTAAATAGTGTGGAAGTAGAAAATTTTTCTGTAATTATTCCTAGTAAAACTGTAGCGGAGATTATTAGAGTTTTAGATTCAATAGACGATACTGAGGTTCTTATTCAGTTTGGGGCTTCTCAAATTAAATTAATTGCTGATACAGTTGAGATTATTTCTAAATTAATTGATGGTAATTTCCCTCAATATGAAGGTTTAATTCCTCAAACTTTCAGGACTACTTTTAACTGTGATAGTCAAGAATTAATTCAGGCTATTAAATTATCATCTGTATTCTCTCAAAATACAGTCAATGATGTTAAATTAAATCTTCAAGATGATAAACATTTAAATATTAATTCTGCAGATTCTCAAACTGGATCTAACAAAACAACAATACCAGTTCATATAAATGGTGATACTGGTATTACCATTACTTTTAACTATAATTATCTTTTAGATGGAATACAATTATTTAAAGAAGGATCAATTCAATTTCATCTTAATGATACTGATTCTCCAGTAATTTTAAAAAGTGATGATAATACAGACTTCTACTATCTTATAATGCCTATTCGAGATTAAATATATGTTATCAAGAGTACAATCAGCCTCAACTCTTGGACTTAATGGTAAAAAAATAGAGATTGAGGTAGATATGACTCAAGGATTACCTGGTATTACTATTGTAGGATTACCTGACACAGCTATTAATGAGGCAAAAGAGAGAATTAGATTAGGTCTTAAAAATAGTGGTATTATTTTACCCCAAAAAAGATTTGTCTTAAATTTAGCTCCAGCTGAGGTGAAAAAAATTGGAACAGCCTATGATTTGCCAATGGCAATCGCAATTCTAAAAGCTTTAGAGTTAATTCAATTTCCAGAACAAGATTATATTATATTAGGAGAATTAGGTTTGGATGGAGGAGTTAGAGCAGTGCAGGGTATTTTACCAATTACAGTTTATGCTAAAGAAAATAATATCCCAAATTTAATTATTCCATCTAGCAATGCTAAAGAAGCTTCTTTAGTATAAGGAGTTAATATTCTAGCTATTAAGCATATTCAAGAAATTATTGACCATTTTGACACTAAAATTAAAACTACAATCCAACCTACTGCAAAATATGATTATATCCCTACTGCTCATATTAGCGATATAGACATGTCTTATATAAGGGGTCAAAAATTAGCTAAAAGAGCTTTAGAAATAGCAGCAGCTGGAGCTCATAATGTTTTGATGACAGGACCTCCAGGAGCTGGTAAAACTTTATTATCTCGCACAATTCCAACTATTTTACCAATGATGGATAGAGAAGAAGTTTTAGAAGTTTCTCAACTTTATAGTATTGCTGGGAATTTAAATTCTGAGCAACCTCTTATAATTAGTAGACCCTTTCGAGCTCCACATCATACCGCATCCTCAATTTCACTTATCGGAGGAGGTAGTTTTCCAAAACCAGGAGAGATTAGTTTATCTCATAGGGGAGTACTGTATATGGATGAATTTCCAGAGTTTCCAAGGTTAGTATTAGAAAGTTTGAGGCAACCTTTGGAGGATAGAATTATTACTATTTCAAGAGCTCAAGGATCTCTTACTTTTCCCGCTGACTTTATGCTAATAGCTAGCCAAAATCCTTGTCCTTGTGGTTATCTTACTGATAATGATAGAGAATGTATCTGCTCCCAAGCTCAAATTGTAAGATATCAGCAAAAAATATCTGGACCACTTTTGGATAGAATCGATATGATTATAAATATAGAAAAAGTAAAAACCGAAGAGCTAATTCAACCCTCCGGAGTTTTAGAAGAATCTTCAGAGGAAATTAGAAAGAGAGTAGAGCAAGCCAGAGAAATACAAAGACAAAGATTTAAAAATTGGAATATTAAGACAAATAGTTCTATGAATATAAAACAAATTCAAGAAATTTGTATTTTAGACAAACCATCACAACAATTACTTTCTCAAGCAGTTAATAAAATGAATTTATCTGCCCGAGCCTATAATAGAATTTTAAAGATTTCAAGGACAATAGCTGATTTATCTAATTCTACAGACATTAACATCACTCATATTGCTGAGGCTTTACAATACAGAGAGAAGTCTATCTAAATAAAAAGGAGTTAATTTAATACTCCTTTTTATATTATTCTAAAAAGAACTCTAATTACCTAGCTAAAGGGTTTCTAGCTCCTCTAACTTCAAAGTGAAGGTGACATCCTGTTGAATTACCAGTAGTTCCCATAGCTCCAATGTATTGACCTTTGGTAACATTAGATCCAGTCTGTAATTCTCGACTACTAAGATGAGCATACATAGTCACAACTCCGTTTGGATGAGTAATCTTAATATGGTTACCATATCCACCGTTCCATCCATTTTGAGAAGTAGTAATCACACCATCGGCGGAGGCATAGATAGGAGTACCACAAGAGTTACTTATATCTACACCATTATTGGAGTGAATTCTACCATAATTATTACCAGTAGTAGGGTATGCAAAATAACCATCATTAGCAGGTAAGTTACTAGCTCTAGCAACATTACTTTTTCTAGGTAATACAGGTTTAGGTTTTTCTACAGTTTCAGTAGGGAAAGGTTTATCCTCATTAGGTACCTGTGCATCAGGAATAATAATATTAGTACCAATAGCTATATCTCCTTGTAAATTATTATAATCTCGAATAGCTTGTTCAGAAACACTATATTTAGAAGCAATCTGATCTAATGATTGAGATTCATTAAAACTAATCTCAATTCCATTCTTAGGTAAAACTATAAGAGTGCTATTAGCTGGAGGATTTTGCTTTAAATCTTTAATATTATTAGAAATAGCAATAGTTTCTACAGAAATACTAAATTTTTGAGCAATATTTTCTAATGTATCACCTTCTTGTACAATATACTCTCTAACTATTGGATTAGAATTAGAAACTGTATAACCTTCAGGAGAATTAACTATGTTAATGACATTAGAATCATTGCTTTGTTCATTATAATCTAATCCTTCATCACTAGGTAGACCTAAAATTCCATTAGCTTGTAATATTCCTGCGGAAGCTAAAGAGGCATCAAGTGGACCTCCTAAATTACTATTATTAATAAGGGTAGATCCAATTGAGATTTTTCCAGCATATGCCATATTACTGAAAACAACTAGACCTACTACAACAGTAAGAATAATCCAACTAATTTTATCTTGTGTGTGCTTAGTAGCACTTTTTATGAATCGAGTCACCTGGTTTTTGGATAATTTAAAAACAACGGTACTAATAGGATTCTTAACTAAATACAAGGAATTCGAACTTCAAGACGGAACAGACAGACGTAAGTCTTGATTCAAAATCAACCTTGTCTAATGATTTTAGATTCAAAAATATTATATACTATATACTAAAATTTGTCAACAAAAATGCTTAAAATTGGCTTATATATAATGTTTATAAGTATAATATTTTTAATATTTGGATTTAATATATATATAACTTTTGAGGCTAAAATAAGATTTTAGAATAATGAAATTATAAATTAACTAAGAGAAGGCTATATCAGAAGTATTAGAATAAATATATAGATTAAAATTAAATAATCAAAAACTGTAAAACAACTTTTGATAAATAATAGTAGCAAAAAACAAAACTACAATTTTACAATAAAATATAATTAATATATAATAAATCCATATTAATTATAAAAAATATGGATGAAATAAATTCAAAGCAAAAAAAAACCTCAGACATTAATGAAAACTTACAAGAAGTTAAGGAATTTTATAAATCTAAAGTATTAAATGACTTTATTAAACCTAAAAAAAATGTTTTTAGACTGTTTTTTAAATATTTATCAATATATATTATATCTATAATATCTTTAATTGTTTTAAATATTATACTTTATAGTTTACAATATTATTCTATTTATATTTGGATTCTATCTTTAATAGTAATATTATTATTAAGTATAATACTATTTATTATGTTTATCATTGATTCAATTTAAATAAAAATATAAATATTATATTTTATAATTTGTCTATAGCCTTGGCAAGAGCAATGTCCTTTTCTGAGATACCTCCTATATCATGAGTACTAAGATAAATTTCTACATAACCCCAACCTAAGTTGATATCTGGATGATGTTGTTGCTTCTCAGCTAATTCCCCAATTTTATTGACTAGCTCTAAAGCCTCTACAAAATTATTGAGTTCAAATCTTCTGGATAAAAGATCTGTATTTTCAGATAATTCCCAATTAGAATTTATTTTAGCTTGTATTTCGGTAAGATTTAATTTAGTCATAGTATATAGTTTTAATTATTTATATCTTAGCAAAGTATTTAAGACTTTACAAATTTTGTAAAAACATGTATTTTAGTATAGGTGTTTTTTTACCACCACTATGACAGTTTCTGCTACATCAGATTCATCTATTGTGAGAATATTTACTGGAACTATTAAACATCGTTCTATAGAAATAAATGTCAGATTTGACTGCTACACTAAAAAAGTTGAACCCAATGAACTATATGACTGTATAGATTTAAATGTCCAAGAAGGACTCCCGTATAGCGTTATCGGTAAAAATATTAGCAATATAAGATTAATAAATATCAGATCATATAGAACAGACTAAAAACAGTTAAGTTTTTATCTTTATTAAACCCCAGAACTAATTTAGCTCTGGGGATATTTTTTAATAATTACTTTGGCTCTAACCTAAAAATCTGATCACTTTTATCATTAGCAGTACCCCTACCATCTCGATTAGAGGTACTAAAATAAATATACCCATCAGGTGAGATAGCTATATCTCGGATTCTACCTTCAGCTATATTTAATTTCTCATAAGATTTTACTTTTTCTCTAGACTCATCTAGATAAATTACAAATATACCCTCACCTCTTAGCCCACCGAATAAAAAGGCATTTTTAAGATTAGGATATTTATTTCCAGCATAAAATACTCCAGAAGCAGGTGCAACCGCAGGAGTGAATACTAAAAGGGGATCAATAGCCTCAGGGGTTGACTGAGTATGTGAGACTTTTGGCCAACCATAGTCCTTACCTGGTAGAATACGATTAACTTCATCTCCTCCAGCTGCTCCATCGAATAATGATGGTCCATGCTCAGTAGAGAATAAAACTCCAGAAATTGGATCAAAGTCTATCCCTTGAGGATTGCGATGCCCATAAGAATAAATATAAGAATTACTAAAAGGATTATCCTCTGGTATACTCCCATCTTTATTCATCCTTAGGATTTTACCACCTAGTGAGTTAATATCTTGTGCAATTTCTTTTTTAGTAGCATCTCCTGTGGTTATATATAATTTTTGGTCTGGTCCAAACCTAAGTCTGGATCCAGCATGAAATTTAGCAGCTGGAATTTTATCTAATAGTATTTGAATATCATTACCTTGATTATTGACATCAGTTAATTTTACAACTTTAACAAACATTTGATTATCTTCTTCATAAGCTAAAGAAGCATAAATATAAGGAGAATTAGGATAATCAGGATCCAAAACCATACCCATTAAACCCTCTTCATTAGTAGCGCTAATTTCTGAGAATTTATAAAAGTCAGCTTGTTTTTGATAGTTTTTATAATGTACTATCTCACCCGACCTCTGAGCAATATACATACTGTCATTTGTAGGGAAGACAATACTCCAAGGCACATAAAGATCAGATATAACAGGAGTATATGCATAATCTAAACTTTTAGAAATATTTTGGCTATCTATTTCAAATTTAGAACCAGTCTCAAGCACAGGAGGCTGTAAAACAGCAGTATAATTAATAACAAATACCACAAAGGCAATAATTAATATTAAAATTATGCTTATAATAAAAAATTTCCTTGTTTTTAGATTTTTCATATTTAAAGTTTTTTAATAAATAACTATTTTTATTCTATCATAAATTTAAGGAATATTATCTACTTAAACTAAAAGAACCAGACTTTATACTAGATTTTATTTCATCAGAGACAACAGAATTATCTGCTATAGTAGATAATATTTTATTTCTCTCATTACCTTCTAACGTATAAGGAATTAAATTTTTAGATTGCATTGTAATAATTTCATAAACTATATTTTTATTTTCTAGAGATATATTCACAGCAAGACCTTGTTGAGTGTTTTGTGAAAAGGTTTGGTCAAAAACAAAGTTCCCAAGAGAATAGAAAATAGCTTTATTTTTATAGATTTCAACTGGTTGTATTACATGAGGATGAGCCCCTATGATGGCATCAGCACCGGTATCTATAAACTGATAAGCTTTTTCTTGTTGTGATTGAGAGAAAAATGTTTTATATTCAATTCCCCAATGAGGATATACAATTATAAAGTCAGATTTATCTCTAATGTTTTTAATCTCCTGAATAGTCGAAGTAGTATCAGGGTTAAATAATTCATGATAACCAACAAGCCCAATTTTAAATCCATCCAAATCTTGAATATATGAAAGAGAAGTTTTGTTATTACTATCTCCAAAATATTTTATACCTTCTTTATCTAAAAATTCTTTCGTTTGTTTTATCCCTTCTGCCCCAAAATCACGAGAATGATTATTTGCTAAACTAAAATGTGTGAATCCTATTTTTTTTAGTTCTGGTACAACTTTAGGATCAAAAGTAAACTGTACATTGTTAGGTTGTAATGGTTTTGGTGGAAAATTACTTACACTACCTTCTAGATTAGCTACAACCATATCTTTATTTTGGAGTATAGGAGTAATGTTTTCAAAAATAGCATTTATACCTTTATTATCTATAAATCTTCTAATATATCTATCTAACATCATATCCCCAAAAGATATAATATTAATTGTTTTATTATTAGTTTTGACATCTTCGATTGAGGATTTATCTTCTAAAATTTCGTCAACTAAAGTTGTATCAGACTTATTTTCTTGAATCAAAGAATTATTATCCTCTATAATACTAATTGGTCTATTGGAATAATAAAATATCCCTAAGGTAATCCCAATTGTTAAAAATAAACTAATTATAATAAAGTGTTTATTTGATATTTTCATATTTTATATTACACTAATTATTATAGTATAACATAAAGGAATCAAATTAAATTGTATAAATTTACCAATATACTATTTTGTATCTACAAATGAATATACTAATCCTATAGGATAAATCTGGTTTTGAATTGTCTGGACTATATTATTAATATTATTAATAATAGACTGATCACCCTTAGGTATTGTAAATAATAGTATAAATGGATTGTTTTTATCTATATATTGATAACTAAAGCCACTAGCTCCAGATGCAATATTAATAGCTAAATCAATATTTTTCATAATTTGGTTAGAGTCCTGTCCGCCAGCATAAATATTAAACATTGGTAGCTCCAGATTCTCTTCTAATTCAGCTCCATTAAGTAGCGGGTCAAAATTAATAATAGCTCCAAAAGCATGATGTAAATGTTTGGAATGTAATTCTTTAAGGTCAAAGTGATGTGTACGAACTGTTACAGATGAGTTTTGTTCTTTTAATTGCTGTTCTATAATAGCAGCAAAACTAGAGGCATATTTTTCACTAGTAGAGTCTAGTATACGGTTTTGGTCTCTAAATTTATCTAGAACTAAACCTAGAGGTTTTTTAGATTTTTTACTATTTAATATATGGGCTACCGCTCCACATTTAGAGTGTGATGAGACTACAATTTCTTCTATAGTTGGATTATCCTCACATACAGCTATTAGATTATTAGCCATTTTGAGTTTGTCTTCAGCTGACATTAAGCACTCACATCCAGGTAATCCTAGAGAAAGAGCATGATGAGATGCTGTTAGATACTGAATTCTCTCATCGATACAAGGCAACCAAATCATTTTAGGCCGACTAACTATGCTATCTTTTATTATTTTAGATAAATTAAGACTATATTTATAGTTGGACTTATACTTTTTTCCAGATATATCAAAAAAACCCTTGGTCTGCATAGTTTTTGATATAGGGTTGCTGTATAATAAGTTATGATAAGGTTCTGAATATTTGGACCACTCTATGCTACGATAAGAGTCACAAGAGTTATCAGATTTTTTCTCTCTATTTGCAATAATCTTGGCAGGCAAACTAATGACTGAGCTTAAATAAGAGTTTCGTGACATAAAAAAGATAATTTAGGCTGTCTTTACAACCATATATAAATAAAGTTAGAATTGAACACTAAGTTTTATTATAGTATAAATCTTATTTTATTGTCAAGTCCTTGTTATACTATAGTTTTTAGTCCTACTTTTTGAACCACATTAGATAGAATAAATATCCATCTATAACTAATATAAAGGAGGCTACTGCTAATACTCCTGAAACAGTTAAGTCTCCTGCAAGTATTCCACCTAGAGATAGTAAGGCAAAAGCTAAAAACCCTAGAATTAAACACCCAGAAAATATTGTATTACGGATTTTACTAAGATTAGATTTACCAACATATTCCTTAGTAGTATTAACTGTATTATCATTATTATAATGATTTTGAATTTTTTGGGTCAAACTTTCAGTAGAATTTTGATTAAATTTATATTCATCTTGAATTTCTTGTAGGGGATTAGGATTACCCATAATTTTATCTTAATAATTATATTTACATTATACCACTATTCCGGATTATTCAGAATATATTTTATTCTGGCTACTAATTAAGTGTGTAAAAATTTGACAAAATTTTAGATAGAGCATAAGATACTAGTGGCATAATTAAAAATTAAAATATATGGTTATGATAAATACAATTATATATAATATAAAATATAGAAGAATTTACAGTGTACTTTTATATTTATCAGGAATTTTATCTGTAGTATTTTTTGTAATAAATCTTTTGAGTCCTATTTTATCTTATAACTTTAGAGTTATAGCGGATGCTATGTTAATTATTAGTTTAATATTAACAATAATATTTTACATAATACTTTACTTGATTAGAATTAAACTCAATAAAGAAAACCCTGCCTTTCATGTTTCTAAATTTGGTTTATTTCGTAATTTTGAAAAACTCACTCATAAAGAACTAGATATTTATGCTAATGCGAAAGAAATTACTATAATGGCAATAATAATAATAGTTAGTATTAGCTTTATATCTATATCAATACCATTAGATAATGCTAACAGTGATTTTGTACAACAAATACAACCTATAAGCGCTGAGCAAGAGCTTCAACAATGTGTTAACCAATTTTACCACCTTGGAATATTTGTTTTTCTTACATTTGGCTCATTGGCAATGATTTTACTAACTTCTATAATACTACCATATAGTATATTGTTATGGGATAAAAACTTTACTATTTTACTTAGATCAGAAGCAAAACAAAGTATTGAAACTAAAAGTGAAGGCTAAAAAAATATCGAAACTAATATTGTTATGGGTATTTTAATAATAGCCATATCCTATATAGTTTCATATTATATTTTTGGTCTCATACTTTAGTTTTTTATACCACTATTCCGGATTATTCAAAATATATTTTATTCTGGCTACTAATTCATCGGAGTAGTGGACTGAGAAGTTAGTAGCTTTGACTTGCATTTTTGGGGTATTGTAATTAGCGATGAGGTAAACTGGGCATTTACCTCTAGCTTCTCGGGTTAAGATTTCTTTAACCTTTTGTAAGGCTTCAGGAGTGGTGTGAGGGGGGATTATTATATTTATCCCGACTATTTCTGCTCCATCTTGAGTTGCTGGAACTGTAGGTGTGTATTCTGCATCTGGAGCTGTTGGAATGTCTAGCCCGATTTCCTCTACAGAATTATTGAGATTAGGAGTAGTTTTAGTGTTTGACCATTTGCTAATATCATCGTCTTTGAGATCTTTTACCTCTGAGGCTATAAATTGAGCCACTCCATCTTTGTCTTGTCTCTTACCTTTGATAACTAACCCTGCTCCTGGTTTTAAATATTCTCCTAGACTTCGGTATGTACTAGGAAAAATTATTACCTCGATACTATCTACATTATCTTCCAAATTTAGAAAAGCCATCTTAGCCCCACTTTTGGTAGAAATTGTCTTAATATCTTTGATTACTCCTATTAAGATTAGATTAGTTTTTCTTTTAGATTCTTTGATTTCTTTTATATTTGGTAATTTTAGCTCATCTAAGATATCTTTGTACTCATTAATCGGATGTGTAGATATCCAAAGTCCTAAATATATATTTTCTAATTCTAAAATTTGATTTAAGTTTTCAGTGACATTAGCTGGGATATTATCTAATTCTAATTTTGGAGTATTGCTAACTGTGGCTTCGAACAGGGAATTCTTAGGGGTATTGACGGTATTTTGATTAGCTAGAGTTTTGATGAAGCCTAAAATATTATCCAAATTATGAATTAGAATATATCTTGGCTTAAACTCATCCAAAGCTCCGGCTTTTATAAGAGCTTCCAGATTTTTTTTATTCAGCTCTTTGGAAGGAATACGATTTAGAAAGTCATCTAGAGATTGAAATTGTCCATTTTCTTTTCTTTCAATATCAATATACTCAGCCAAATTACTACTCATATTCTTGATACTGCCAAGTCCATAGAATATAGTAGAGTCTGTCCCTGTAAACTGAGCCTGGCTTAGATTGACACTAGGTGGCTTAATATTTAGTCCTAATTGCCTTGCTTCAGTTATATCTATGGCTATTCTTGCCATATCTTTAGCATCGCTATTGAGTAAAGCTACCATAAACTGTAGTGGATAATGGGCTTTAAGATAAGCAGTCTGATAAGCTATCATAGCATAGCAAGCCGCATGAGATTTATTAAATCCATAATCTCCAAAGGGTTCTATTAATTCCCAAAGTTTTTCTCCAATTTCTCTTGGAATACCTTGTTTGACTGTACCCTCAATGATATTTATCTTTTGCTCTTCCATCAGCTCTTTGATCTTCTTACCGACAGCTTTTCTTAATGTATCAGCTTCAGGAAGTGAAAACCCTGCCACCGCTTGGGAGGCTTGCATCAGCTGCTCTTGATAAATCATAATCCCGTAGGTTGGCTTCAAAATAGCTTCCAGATTAGGATGTAGATAAGTTACCTCTTCTTTTTTATGCTTACGGGCAATATAGGTTGGGATAAGTTCCATAGGCCCCGGTCTATATAAAGATACCATAGCAATTAAGTCATTGAATTCGGATGGCTTTAGCCCAATTAGGGCTTTTTTCATACCTTGGGACTCGAATTGGAAAACTCCAGTGGTTTGTCCTTTTTGGAATAATTTATAAGTTAATTTATCAGTAGTATCTAGATTATTAATATCTATTTTAGTCCCAGTTTGAGATTCTATTAAGTTTAAAGTTGATTCAATTGTAGAGAGGTTGGATAGTCCTAAAAAGTCCATTTTAAGTAGACCTAAATCCTCAATAGCATGCATTTCGTATTGAGTGGTAATAGCAGTCTTTCCTCCTGATTCAGATAATTGTAGGGGAGTATAATTAGTTAATTTTTGAGGAGATATCACCACCGCACAAGCATGAGTAGAAGTGTGACGGATAGACCCTTCTAATTGCTGAGCAGTGTCGATTAGAGTTGTTATTTTTTCTTCTTGCTCATAGCGTCCTCGCAATTCTCTTGAGTTAGCTAGAGATTTGGCTATTGTCTTTTGGTCAATTAATTTGGCAATAGAATCGCATAATCCATAAGAATATCCTAAGGCTCTACCAGTATCCCTGATTGCCGCTTTAGCCGCCATTGTCCCAAAAGTACAAATTTGAGCTACATGATCTTGTCCGTATTTCTGAGCTACATAATTTAATACTAATTCTCTTTTATTGTCTTGAAAGTCAATATCAATATCGGGCATAGAGACACGAGCAGGATTTAGAAATCTCTCAAAAAGTAATTGAAAGGCTAGAGGATCAATATCTGTAATTTCTAATAAATAAGCTACCAAGCTACCAGCCGCTGAACCTCTACCTGGTCCAACTAAAACCCCATTATTTTTAGCCCAAGTTATAAAGTCAGATACAATTAAAAAGTAGTCAATATATCCAGCATTTTTGATAACCCCAAACTCATAATCTAATCTTTCTAAAATCTCTTTTTTATCCTGTTTTGCATATCTGTTAGCTATACCTTGTTCACATAAATACCTTAAATATTGCTCATTATCCAAAATCTCACCATTTTCAAGAGCTGGTACTTCAAATTTAGGTAATTGAATTTGGTATAATGGAATTTCTACATTACACTTTTCTGCTATAATTTTAGTATTAGTAAAAGCTTCCTTAGGTATATTTAGTTCCTGAGCTAATTTATACATTTCATCAGCTGACTTTAGAGAATAATCTTCTCCTACAAAACTAACTCTGTCATGATTTTGAATATTAGTTTTATTTTTAATAGCCAGCATAATATCATGGGCGGTTCTTTGATTTGAATCAATATACATACTATGGGCAGTCAAAACTAAAGGTAAATTAGATTTTTGAGATAATTCTATAAGTGCTGTATTAACTTTAATTTGGTCCGGAGTGTTAATCAGAGGTAAAAGTTCCAGATATAAATTATCTTTAAATATAGTTTGATAAGTGTCTAACCAATCTTGAATTTTGTTAGATTTATGCAAGACATAATCAGCTATTTCAGACTTATAATTACCAGATAAACAAATTAAATCTTCGGAATATTTAGCTAAATTATCAATAGAAACAGGTTGATTAGAATTTAACCGCACTAAAGATACAAGTTCAATCAAATTAGTATAGCCTTGATAAGACTTAGCTAATAAAGTTAAACTATAATTCTTAGAAATATCTCCATCCAGACTAGACACAGATAAATTAACCCCTAAAATAGGTTTAAGATTAGCTTTGATAGCCTTCTCATAAAATTCAATCGCCCCAAACATATTATTAACATCAGTCAATGTAATGGATGGAAAACCTAATTCTTGAGCCTTAGCAATAATATCTCCAATAGAGCCAATAGCTTCTAGAATACTATAATGGGAGCGAGTATTGAGATGGACAAATTCTTGCATATAATAAATATTTCCTTTTATATATTATAGCATATATATAATATGGTATAATATATATATGAATATACAAACCTTTACTCAAGTACAAGATTGGATTCAGGCTAGTACTCAGGCTATTGTTAATAGTCTCTCTGAGCAAATCAACACATCTGAAGAGGCTAATTTAGCTGTATCTGGTGGAAGCACTCCCTTTGATATCTATAGAGAGTTAGCTAATCAAGATTTGGATTTCTCTAAGATAGACTTAATACAAGTAGATGAGAGATATGTGCCAGAGACTTCAATAGAATCTAATTGGAATAGTGTAGAGAAGAGTTTTGAGGGGTTGGAGTTTAAACAAACTATTCGTTTTGAATATTCCTCCTCAATTCAGGACACTTTAGACCAATTTCAGCAACATTTACCTCACAGACTAGGTGTAACTATTCTCGGTATGGGACTAGATGGGCATTTTGCCTCGCTTTTCCCTGACGGGGAGTATTGGGATAACCCAACATCAGATAAAGCTCTTATCACTCAGGCGCCTAACTATTATCCCACTAGAGATAGATTGAGTTTGAGCCCTAAATATATCTATAATTCTGAGAAAATTATTATTCTAATCAAAGGAAAGGATAAACATGATAAGTTACAAGAATATATAAAGAATCCAATTGGGATTAAAAACTGGCCTCTAGAGTATCTGTATAATCACCCTAATTTGTCAATCTATTGTATGGTGTAGGTCAATAAATTGTAAATTATGACGTATAGGGGCTACATTATCTTACCTGAAGTCTTCCCCCGTCCCCTCTAAAACAAAAGTATGTGATGAACCATCTCCCCCAAGGGAGGACAAAATTACAACTCATAATCCTACACTTATTTAGAATAATTTGTTATAATAAAAATATAAAAAACATATAATCAATAATGTCAAAAAAATCTGAAAGATATCTATTTATAAAAGCAGTTTCTATTTTAGTTGGAACTATAATTGGGGCTGGTGTTTTAGCTATTCCTTATAGTATATATATTGCGGGGTATTGGTTGGGAATATTATACTTAATAATATTAGGTATAGCTATGATAGTTCTAAACTTGATGTTAGGTGAAGTTATTTTAAGAACGAAAAAAAACTTACATATTCCAGAAATAATCAAACTTTATTTAGGTAGGAAAGGTTACATTTTATCTTTAGTAGCAATGGCAGTATTACTTTATGGAGCAATATCAGCCTACATTAGAGGAGCGGGAGATATTCTGAATAGACTTATTCCAATGGACTCATTTAATTGGTCAGTAATATTTTTTGCAATAGGTACATATTTTATTTTAAAAGGTCTTAAGTTTGTTAGTCAATGGAATATTGTTTTTGTTTCAGGTATGGTTTTAATTGTTATTACTATCTGGTTAAGGGCCATTTATTCACAAAGTATTGATTGGACTCAATTTAATTTACAACCTACTACTTCTTTAAGGAATGCCTTTCAACCTTATGGTACTATATTATTCTCATATTTTGGGGTTATTGCTATTCCACATATCAGAACAATACTAGGTAAAAAATCAGACCAAATGGAATCGGTAATTCAATTAGGTGTTTTGATTCCAATTTTGTTATATAGTATTTTTGTATCTTTGGTTGTTGGAGTAGCAGGGCAAGACATTACCCCGTTAGCAGTTATTTCACTAGGGGATAAATTAGGGAATCAAGTTTTAATTATTACATCTATATTTGCAGTGATAGCTATGATGACATCATTTATTACTATGGGTTTATCTATGATAGAATCTTATATTAATTTTGGTAAAATCAAAAGAAGCACAGCCGTTATTTTAACAACTTTCCCACCGATGGCACTTTTATTCTTCGACTGGGCTCGGTTTAACACAATTATTCAATATGCTGGAGGCATAGGAGTGAGTGTTACTTCTATCTTAATAATACTTTCATTTTGGAAATCTAAGGTATCAGGAGAAATACCGCCTGCGTATAGCTTAGGACATTTAAAATGGGTAGGGATTGTGATGATTATTATATTTTCTTTTGGAGCTCTTAGTTTATTTATCTAAGGCCTTAATTAGGGCAATCTCATCTCTCAAATCTTTAGCTTTTTCAAAATCTAACTCTTGAGCAGCTTTATTCATCTGTTTAGTTAGTTCTTCTATCATAAATTCTCTCTCTGAAATATCTAGTGAAGCAACTTTTTGTTCTTGTAGTTCTTTTTTCTTATCCTTTACAATACTAGATCTGATGTCTTTTTTAATTCCTTCTGGTACTATATTATGCTTAGTATTATATGCTATTTGAATTTTCCTTCTACGATCGGTCTCGGCAATAGATTTTTCAATTGATTTAGTAATTTTATTAGCATATAATATAACCTTCCCATTCTTATGTCTAGCAGCTCTACCGATAGTTTGAATTAGAGAAGTTTCATTTCTCAAGAACCCTTCTTTGTCTGCATCTAAAATAGTCACTAAAGATACTTCTGGTAAATCTAACCCTTCTCGCAGTAAATTAATTCCAACTAAAACATCAAATTCCCCTTGCCTTAATTTAGTTAAAATCTCAGGTCTATCTAATGTATCAATATCCGAATGTAAATATTCAGTTTTAATCCCTTTTTCTTTTAGGAAATCAGCAATATCCTCGGCCATTCTTTTTGTTAGTGTTAGAATTAATACCCTCTCATCTTTGACAATAATATTTCCAATTTCATCAATTACATCTTGAATTTGATTATCAGTAGGTCTAATTTCAATAATAGGCTCTAATAGTCCGGTTGGACGAATAATTTGCTCGGCAATCCCTTCTGGCAATTCTTTTATGGCTTGTAATTCAGAAATAGAGTGAATAGTATTCTCTGTAGAATGTGTTAACTCATACTCTCCTGGGGTGGCTGAGACATACACAATATGAGGAATCTTTGCCTCAAACTCATAGAACTTAAGAGGTCTATTATCAGCGGCTGATGGTAATCTAAAACCAAAGTCAATCAAATTCTTTTTACGAGCGGCATCTCCATTATGCATGCCTCTAATTTGGGGTAGTGTAATGTGAGATTCATCTACTAGGGTTAGAAAATCATTATCTGCTTCTAGGAAATAATCAATTAAAGTATAAGGAGGTTCTCCCGGAGCACGTCCAGTTAAATATCTAGAATAATTTTCAATACCTTTAGTAAAACCAACTTCAGATAGCATTTCAATATCATAATTTACTCTTTCCTCAATTCTTTGAGCCTCTACTAATTTATTATATTTCTTAAAAAACTCTACTCTCTGAGACATTTCATCTTTAATCAAAGGAATCATATTATCAACCTTGCTCCTTGTAGAAATCCAATGAGTAGCAGGAAAGACTCTATAACCATCCATATATTTAGCTGGTAATTGTTCCAAAATAGAATCCTGATATTCATTATAAGAAATGGTCTCAATAACATCTCCCCAAAAACTAATTTTTATCAATCGTTTTTCTCCCGGTTCGTGAATTTCTACCACATCACCCTTGATTCTAAAACAACCAGGCTTAAAATCAATATCATTACGACTATATTGAATCGCAATAAGGCTTCTTATAAAATCATCTCTTAGAATCTTTTGACCCACTTCTATTATCAAAGATAAATTACCATAATCTTCTGGAGATCCAATACCATATATACAAGATACGGATGAAATTATAATGGTATCAGGATTAGATAGAAGACTTTGAGTGGCAGCATGTCGCAGTCTCTCTACCTGAGCATTAGTCATAGACTCTTTTTCAATATAAGTATCAGATGATGGTAAATAGCTCTCTGGCTGATAATAATCGTAATAAGAAACAAAATAATGTACATTATTCTCTGGGAAAAAGTCTCTAAACTCCTGATATAGCTGAGCCGCTAGTGTTTTATTATGGGAAATAATAAGAGTGGGTTTTTGATATTTTTCAATCAAGTGAGCCATAGTAAATGTCTTCCCAGAGCCAGTTACTCCAAGTAATGTTTGGTGTTCCTTACCTTGAGATAGGCCTTTACTTAATTTATCAATTGCCCCAGGCTGATCTCCTTTTGGAATATAATGAGATGATATTTTAAACTTCATATTCTATTAGTATAACATTAAATAAAAGTATTACAATTAGAAATATTATAAATTATAAGAGAGTCTCAATTTGCTAAAAAATATATTATATGATATATAAAATAAGTATTTTAGCCTCGTCATAAAGAGACGATTAATCCATTGACTAATAATAAAGAAAAAACTTGTATCGCCTTATTAAATATCAAAAAAACAGCTCACAGTCTTTTGAACATTGATGAGCAAACGAGAGGCTGGGTTATTAGAGAAATATTAAAAGCTCAAAACATCCCAATGTTGAGCTTTGCAACCCCAATTATCTTAATATTGGCAAGCTCTAAGAACCTAGAACTAATTGCTAATACAGTAGACAATATACTTTTAAAGTTAGACTCTCATTAAATAAACCTACTCAAACCTTCCAAATATAAGGAAGGTTTTTTAACTTAAACAAACTTAATAAGCGGGTAGTTTTAAACATATTAACTATAGTATTTTTTATAAAACATGGTATAATAAAATTATCAATAAATTAATATAATATGATCAAACAAAATAAAAAAGAGATATTAATTATAGAAGATGATATTTTCGTCAGAGAATTAGTAGGTATGAAATTAAGACAATATAAGTATAAAGTCACAGAGTCTTCAGATGGACAAGAAGGTCTTGATAAACTGCTATCTGAGAAATATAATATAGTATTGTTAGATTTAATGATCCCACATAAAGTAGGTCTTGCAATATTGTCTGAGTTTCGTGCTAAAAAATCAGCTAATTACAACCCTAAAATTATTGTTATGAGTAATTTGAGTGAACAAGAAAAAATTACTGAGTGTTTTAAATTAGGAGCTGTTGATTATATTGTAAAATCACATTATTCTCCCACTGAGATAGTTGCTAAAATTAATAAACTAACTGAATAGTATGAAAACGTTTTTAAAAAGATGGGCTACTCTCACTAAAAAAGAAAAGTATATAGTAATAACCTTATTTTTTTTTATAATTGGAATTATAGGATTGGGGACATATGCTTTTATAGGGGTGAGTAACAATTCTGAGACTAATAAAGAAGTTAAAGAAGAAAAAGAAAATGTCGATGAAGAGGTAGGCTTGATTGAAGTTAGTGAAGAAAAAATAACTAATGCTAGTCCTCTCACAGGGGTGCAATGTGATAGCTATAAACAAAGACCAATAGCAGTAATGATGGCTGGAGATAATGTAGCAAGGCCACTCTCAGGACTAAGTCAGGCTGAAATTGTAGTAGAGATGCCGGTCATCACCGGTAGCGTTACTAGATTAATGGGTGTTTTTGTATGTAATTTGCCAGATGAAGTTGGTTCAATTCGTAGTGCTAGGCACGATTATATTAGTTTACTCAGAGGTTGGGATGCAATTTATGTTCATTGGGGAGGCTCTCACTTTGCTCTTGATGAGCTTAAAACAGGTAAAAGATATACAGGAGAAGATTTAGGAAAAGTACCAGATATTGATGCCATTTCCTCCAGCGGTCCATTTTTTAGAAAAAGTACAGTCCCAGCCCCACATAATGGTTTTGCATCATTACCAAAAGTTATTGAGTTATCCAAAAAAAGAGAATATGCTTTAGAAACAAATCTTGAAGGTTATAAATTTCAAAGTACAAAGACTAGTGAAGCTGAAAGGCAAGATTCTAAAAATGGTAAATTGTATGTAGGTTTTGGTGGAGTATTTGCTACAAGTTGGGAATATAATACAGAAGATAATAGCTATACTAGATACTGGGCAGGACAAAAAGATGTAGATAGAGGAAATAATGATTCTGAAATTAAAGCCAAAAACATTGTTGTAATGAGAGCTTCATCAAGACAAATTGAAGGACAATACAATGAAGTTACGATTTATGGCAAAGGAGAAGGTAAAGTTTATCATAATGGACAAGAAAAAAATATAACTTGGAAAAAAGAAGGATTCAAAGACACTTTAAGATTTTATGGTGAAGATGGACAAGAGATTTTATTAGTACCAGGACAGACCTTTATCCAAGTAATTGAACCAAATCAAAATCTAAAATGGGAGCTAAATTAGAAAACATAGTCTATTATAGATAAGTTAATATGATCATATCAATTTCTGGACCAGATACTTATCGCTCTAGAGAAAAACTACAATCTATTCAACAACTTGGATTAAAAAAACAAGCCAAACAAGAGGTATTTGACTTTAGTAATATTGAATTACCAGATACAGATTATACTTTATTATCTAAATTAAAACAAAGCTTTAATACTAGTTCTCTATTTGTAGAAAAAAGACTAATTATTATTAAAGACTTAATATCTCTACCTAAAATACTATATCCAAAAATCAAAAAAACACTAAAAAACTTAAAAGACAATAATGACATAATCATTTTGTTTTATAATACAGATAATATTCCTAAAACTCATCCATTAACTAAGGAGCTGCATGATATACAAGCTAAACAAACTCAATATGATTATCTTTCAGAATCAAAAGCCATATCATATATACATCAGATAGGTTTAGAACAGGGCATAGATATAGGAAAAGATGCAATCATGCATTTAGTTGATTATCAGAAGAATCAATACAAACATTCTCAAGAAAAAAGTGGTAGCAATTCTAAGTCTAAAAAAGCCAGTTTCAAGATAGATTTTTATAAAATAGAATCTATATTTAATCAAATATATAATTATTATGGAGGAACGCCAAATATAACGGTATCAATGATAAAAGTGATATTAACACAAGAAAATAATGCTAGTGTTTTTTCATTAGCAGATTATATATATAAGAAAAATTATGGTCAATTTCTTTCCACTCTTAAAAATCTAGAGCAGATGGGTATAGAAGGAATTCCTTTATATGCCTTATTTTTGAGTCAAATCAAAACAGCCTTAATTATAAAACTAGCTCAGGAAAAGGGAAAACAATACAATGAATATATCAAAGGACACCCTTATGTCCTACAACTCACAGCCCAGAGCATTCGTAATTGGAACTCCAAAGACCTAAAGCAAATATATCTAGATTTAATAACAGGGGATTATAGTATTAAATTCGAAGGCAAAAGCCCATTTGAGGTATTGAGGGGTGTAGGAGTTAAATTAACAATTGTGGATAAATTAGGTTTAACAACAAAATAATATATGATAATATGAAATTAAGATTATAATATAATCTTGTATAAATAATGTATAAATATGCATAAAAGTTACATCAAAAAACATAATAAAGAAGCTATAGCAATATCATTATTTGCAGCGATGTTCTTTGTAATGGTTCCATACGGTAATGCAAAAATTGAGTGTAAAAATTTTTTAAAAGATGGTCAAGAGACTCCTGTAGATGATGAATTATGTCAAGCTGTTGGATATAATGAATTACCAGGCAGAGCATTTCCTAATGGAAGTATTATTAAAAAGAAATTATATACACAAGTTTATTATATAGAAGATTTTAAGAAAAGACCTATTGAATCTCCTGCTTTATTTGAGTCTAGAAATTTTGATTGGAAAAATCTTATAGTAACTTCTGAGGAAGATGTTGATCAAATTCCAACTGGAGAAAAACTAAAATTTAGAGATGGTTCATTATTATCTAATAGAGGTACGGTTTATGTCATATCCAATGGACTTAGAAGACCTATTGCCTCCCCAGCAGCTTTTCTAAGACTGGGATTCAAATGGAATAATATTAAACCAGTCTCAGACGCTGAGCTTAATCTGCACCCAGTAGGGGAAACTGTCACTACAACCTCTAATTATCCTGATGGCGTAGTAATTAAAACAGGTAGCGGTAAAATGTATTTAGTAGAAGATGATAAGAGAAGATATATTCCTTCACCTTTAGTATTCGAGTCTTTATTTAAATGGAATGAAACCGTAGATTTGTCATTACCTGTAGCCCCAGTATATAACCCTAATCCAAAAGGAGATGTTACTATTAGAGACGGAGTATTAATTGCTGGAGAGGGTAAAGTATGGGTAACCGAATCAGGTAAAAAAGTTCCGATGTATAGTCCAGAAATTTTTGAGAGTCTAGGGTTATCTTGGAATAGCATTAAGTCTGCTAGTGCTTTTGATATGAATAATATCCCAACTAATAATCTCAGCAATATAGGTAAGACCATGAGAATTCCAAATGATGGTACTCCTGTCAAAGCAGATAATTCTTCTCAAGTTTATTTATTCAAAGCAGGAGCTCTAAGGCCATTAATGCCAGACAATTATTTTCCATGGATAATGTCAACAGATCAGGTTATTACTTTGCCACAAAGAGTAATTAAACAATATCCTATAGGACAAAATGTACCAAAATCAACTTCTTCACAATAATATCAATATAATATAAAACGTATAATAAAACATCCTACTTTAAAGTAGGATGTTTTATTATGATTTTTTAGGCTAAAATCTTAATTTATTTCTCAGCTACAGCTTTATTTAATTTAGCCATTAATCGAGACTTTTTGCGTGCTGCAGAGTTCTTTTTCAAGATACCTCTTTTAGTAGTCTTATCAATTGCTTTATAAACATTAGGGATAAATTCTTTAGCTTTCTCAACATCTGTAGATAAATACCCTACAAATTCTTTGACAGTAGCTCTTAGTCTTTTTTTGACTATATTATTCTCGGCATTCTTTTTAATAGATTGTCGATGTGCTTTGATAGCGGATTGTGTAATAGGCATATATTTATCTAGTTACATAAGGAATAATGGATAGAAATCTAGCTCTTTTCATAGCTCGAGATAGATTTCTCTGATGTCTAGCTCTAGTACCAGTTCTTCGAGACGGTACAATTTTAGCTTGAGGAGTAATAAACATCTTTAAGGTTATAGCATCCTTATAGTCTATAGCTACATTATTAGTGCTAAAGTAGCAGACCTTAGGAACTTTCTTCTTGTTGTTGCGCATAGGTGTATAGGTTAATTAATTAAAATGGAATCTCTTCTAAATCAATCTCATCTTCATCTAGAGTGACGGTTGGTAATTCTTCCTGTGGAGCTCTAGAAACAGCAGATTTAGGTCTTGAACTAGGAGTGTTATTTGGTCTAGATTGTCCAGTAGGAGCTCCAGTGCCAGAACCTTTTGGTCCAAATTGGAATGTATCTACTATAATTTCAGTTTTATACTTTTTTTGTCCATCTTGAGCTTCCCAAGATCTAGTTTGTAATCTACCTTCTACGAAGAGTAGAGACCCTTTTTTTAAATACTGGTTAATAGTTTCAGCTTGTTTCCCATAGGCTACAACATTGTGATATTCAGCAGTTTCTTGTCTTTGCCCTTGTTTATCTGTCCAGGTTCTGTTAGTAGCTATACTAAAGCTAACTACAGATGAACCACTAGGTAAAGCTTTAAATTCTGGGTCCTGAGTTAGATTACCGATAAGATAGACTTTGTTAAGATACATATAATTTGGTGTTAATAATTAATCTTTTTTACTAGAATCATTACTTTTATAAGATTTTCCTTCAGGTTTGATTGAGCGTTCTTCTTTTGAAACATCCATCTTTTCTTCTACCGGTATCTCAGTAAGATTTATAAAGTCTTTTACTATCAAGAACCTAAGAATATTAAGGTCTCTCTGTAAATTGGAATCAAGCTCGTTTAGTTTGGCAGAGGGTAATTCAAAGGTAGTAGTATAATAATAACCTTGTCTATAATGCTTAATAGGATAAGCAAATTTACGAAGATTATTCTCATCAGTACCACCTCGCTCAACTGAAAAGGTTCTCTCAGCAGGATTAGCAGTCCCTTCTAGTGACTGAATTAAATCAGCAACTTTAGAGTTAACATCAGATTGCTCTTCATTAGTTAACTCAGGTTTTAAAATATAAGTAATTTCGTATAACATTCTTCTATACAATAATAATAAATGGACATTAAATCTGTAGATACTCAGATTTAGGTGAAGTAATAAATAAAGAACTGGCGAAAGATTATCTTTATAATAGCATAGAACAAAGGCTTTAGCAAGGGTATGTATAAAATGATCTATTGCTAATTATGAGGGAGGTTATTTGTGTTCCTCGCCAGCGAGTGTGTCTACGAAGTCTACTAGTATACTTAGCATTAGTGTAATAAAATTTTTAATTCCATACTCTTGATTTATTTAGAGTGTATGTCCCACAAATCTAGCCTAACCAGTAATTCTATAGTATAATACTGTTAAATATTATATAAGTAACCAGAATATGTCCTTATCTATTGGTATTGTTGGCCTACCTAATGTTGGTAAATCTACTCTATTTCAAACTTTAACTAAAAAGCAAGTATCGGCTGAGAATTATCCTTTTTGTACTATTGAGCCTAATGTTGGTGTAGTACCGGTACCGGATAATAGGCTGGAAGTTTTAGCTCAAATTTCTAAATCAGCTAAAGTGATTCCAACCACCATAGAGTTTATAGATATTGCTGGTCTAGTCAAAGGAGCATCCAAAGGTGAAGGCTTAGGCAATGCTTTTCTTGCTAATATTAGGCAAGTTGATGCTATTTGTCATGTAATCAGAGCTTTTCATAATGATGATATTACCCATGTTGAGAATCGTATTGACCCGGTTGAGGATGCGGACATTATTAATACCGAATTGTTATTGGCCGATCTAGACCAAATAACTAAAGCACTGCCCCAAGTAGAGAAAAAAGCTAAATCTAAAGATAAATTAGCCCTAGAAACGCTACCAATTTTACAAAAAATCTTACCTTTAATAGAGTCGGGAATATCGATTAGAGAAGTTGAGCTGCCACCAGAGGAGCTCGAAATTATAAAGTCTTATAACTTCCTGACTGCTAAGCCTATGATGTATGTAGCTAATACCGATGAGACATATGAGCTTAGTCAGGAATTACAAGATAAATTTGATAATATAATTCCGCTATCTATTAAAATTGAGTCTGAGATATGTTTAATGGATTCTGTGGAGCAAACCGAATATCTAGCAATGCTAGGGCGTGAAATGAGTGGACTGGATACTCTTATTCAAGAGGGGTATAAATTATTAGATTTAATATCTTTTCTCACCACGGGGGTACAAGAGACCAAAGCTTGGACAGTTAGGAAGGGAGCTCTTGCCCCGCAAGCTGGGGGAGTGATACACTCTGATATAGAAAGAGGCTTTATAATGGCAGATATAATATCTTATCAAGATTTTGTAGATTTCCAAGGCGAGTCAGGGGCTAGACAAAATGGTAAGTTAAGACAAGAAGGAAAATCTTATATTATACAAGATGGTGATGTGTGTCACTTTAAGTTTAATGTTTAGGTTTTGTAATTATTTATATCGCAAATATTTGTCCAATAGTCACTAAACATATGAAATAAACTTATAACTTAGTATTTTTAATGATTTATGGTATAATAAAAATGTATAAATATATATTATAAATTTATGATTATTTCTAAATCGAGATTTGATATAATATTAAAAAGGTTGTATTTTAAAGGTGGTGGAGTATTTTCTTCTGGGGCTAATAATGACCAGAAAAAAGAATATATAAAAGTTATATTTGACGATGCTTTTGATAACTATGGAGACGGTAGAAGTTTTGCTACTATTGAGGAATGGCAAGAGATTAAGAGCAATTTACTAGCTAATAAAAAAGATATCTTAACCGAACAAGATATAGACATTCTGTCAAAAGAAATAGAATCTGAATTAAAATTAAATTAAAATATATGGTAGTAAAAGATGTTGTTAAACAAATTTGTGAAGCCGGTAGATTTATAAAAGGTAGTAAAGAAGCAGATGCAATACATCATGCGGTAACTAGCGTATATGGATCTGAATATAGGCCGGTAACTAAACAAAGTACAATGAGATATGGTTCTAAAATTGAAAGAAACTTATATGAGCATGATTCTAAGATTGCAAATAGGGCGGTAAGACATGTTAGGTCAGTTATTCGTAACCTAAAGTAATGACTCAAGAACAAGCTCAGTACAGTTTAGGTGAAATCAAGAATAAATGGAATCAAATTGAGCTGGGTACTAACTTTGTTGTATTAAATCAAGAATTAAAATTATATATTCAACAGTCAGAAGATCCTAATTTATGGGACAGTCCTGAGAGGGCTCAGATTATTTTAAAAAAATTATCACATTGTCAAAAAAAACTTCAAGATTTAAAAAGTATTCCAGACAGTATAGAGTTTGTAGAGCATTTAATTTTAGAACAAGACTCTGATTGTGAGGCTGAGGTTAAAAGCTTAGAAATAAAAGTAAATACTTATTGGCAAGAGATGTTTTTTGATGAAGAGCATGATTCTGGGAATGCTTTATTATTTATTCAAGCTGGTGCGGGGGGAGTCGATGCTCAAGATTTTGCTGAAATGATTACAAAAATGTATATTTCTTATGCTAAGTCTCGAAATTTTGAAATAGATGTGATAGAATATATACAAGGCCAAGAGGCTGGTATAAAACGTTCTTTATTACAGATCAAAGGTCAATACGCCTATGGTATCTTTCGTCAAGAGCGAGGAGTTCATAGATTAGTTAGGGTCTCCCCATTCAATGCAGCTAGTTTACGACACACTTCATTTGTAATGGTGCAAGTTTTACCAGAGATAGATGAAATAAGCTCTAGCGATATTGTGCTTAATTCAAACGACATCAAGATAGACGTTTACCGTTCACAAGGTGCTGGTGGTCAAAGTGTTAATACTACTGACTCAGCTGTTAGGATAACACATATTCCAACTGGGATTGTAGTAGCGATTCAAACAGAAAGATCTCAGCTACAGAACAAAACTTTGGCTTTCAGTATCCTGAAATCAAAATTATGGGAGTTAAAACAATCAGAATATAAGAAAGAACAGCAATCTCATACGGAGGATGTCTCTATTTCATGGGGTAATCATATACGATCTTATGTAATGAACCCATATAAATTAGTAAAAGACCAGCGAAGTAACTTTGAAACTACTGATGTAGATAAAGTTTTATCAGGACATCTAGATGAAATTATTACCTCAGTATTAGTAAAAAAAGATAAATATTAATTAGCAATATGATTTTATTTAAAAATGTAACAAAAGCTTATGGTGAAGAAGAATCTTTTGCCATAGAAAATATAAACTTAAAAATAGAAAGTGGCGAATTTGTTGTACTAGTTGGACAGAGTGGAGCTGGAAAGTCTACTTTAATGAAATTAATGACGGGGGAGCAAAAACCCGATAAAGGAGAAGTCTTTTTAGATAAAACTAGAGTGAATGATTTAAGGTATGGAGATATGCCTAAGCATAGAAAGTCTTTAGGAATTATTTTTCAAGATTTTAAACTTTTGCCAAGTAAAACAGCCTTTGAAAATATTGCCTTTGCTATGGAAATATTAGGTAAAGATAATTTAGAGATTAGTAGAAAAGTGCCTAGGTTTTTGAATATTGTGGGTATGGGGTCTAAAGCTAATAAATTTCCTAGTCAAATGTCAGGAGGAGAAAGACAAAGAGTTGCAATTGCCAGAGCCTTAATTAATGAGCCAAAAGTCTTGTTAGCTGACGAGCCAACTGGTAATTTAGATGTATTTAATAGTTGGGATATTGTAAATTTACTACTCAAAATTAATACGCAGCTCAAAACTACTATTATCTTTGCTACACATAACAAAGAGGTTGTTAATAGTATTAATAAAAGGGTTATTAGTCTTGATAAAGGTAAGATTATTAGAGATAGTCTTGATGGTAAATATATTATATAAACATAAACATTAATTATATGGATTTATTCTTCTCTACTATTATTCGCAGTATTAAATACGGATTTCAAAACTTTGGACGTAATATATTTTTGTCCATTGCCACCACGAGTATAATGGTATTGACACTGTTTGGACTTGGTTTTTTTATGGTAATTAATCAGATTAGCAGTGATGCTTTAATAGAACTTCAAAACAGAGTAGATGTTAGTGTTTATTTAAAAGAAGGTCTTGAGGAGGCTCAAGTTAATGATTTTGTAAATTATGTAAAGGTAATAGAAGGTGTCAAAGAGACAAATTTAATTACTAAAGAAATGGCTTTAGAAAAGTTTAAAGAAATTTATAAAGACAACCCCTCTATTATACAATCTTTGCAAGTTCTAGATGAAAATCCTCTCCCTGTAACTTTGACCATTAAAGCTGAAAGTAGTAATTTTTATCAGAGCATCAACGATACTTTATTAGCCTCAGAATACAAAGAATCAGTTATTCAAGATACAGATTATCAAAAAAGCACTTCTAAAGAAATTATTGATAGATTAAACAATATAATTAAAGTTACTCGTAATGTTGGTATTAGTGTAATAGTTGTATTGGCTATAATAGCTGTTTTAATAACATATAATACTATTCGTTTGACTTTATACTCATATAGACAAGAAATAGAAATCATGAGATTGGTAGGAGCTAATGATACTCAAATTAAGGGCCCATTTTTTGTAGAAGGTATTTTATTTGGAGTTTTTGGTACATTTATTAGCTTTTTAATATTATTTATAGTAGTCCTATTAATTTCTTCTTCAGTAAAAGGATTTATCTCTGGCTCTCAACCTCTAAATGAATATGTTCTTAATAATGCCTTTTTAATAATAAGTATACAGTTAGTTGTAGGAATTATTCTAGGAGTCGGAAGTAGTCTTATTGCAATTAATCGCTATTTGAAAGTATAACCTATAAATTGTATGCAATTGTCTGATGTGGATATCAAAAAAGGGCTAGAGTTAGGACATATTACAATTAATAACTTTGATGAAAATAGGCTTCAACCAGCTAGCTATGATGTTCTTTTAGGATATGAATTCATGATATTTAATAATCATAAATTAGAATGTATAGACCCCAAAAAACCAATACATGAATTTATGGAAAAAGTAGTGCTATCTAGTTCTGATGAATACTTTGTCATACATCCGGGGCAATTTATTTTGGGTGTCACCAAAGACTATTTTGGATGTAATGAGAAGTATTCTTGTCAAATTATGGGTAAAAGCTCTCTTGCTCGTTATGGATTGATTGTGCATACTACAGCAGGATTCATTGATCCTGGGAATAAACTGAATGCTACTTTAGAGTTTGTGAATACTAATACTGTTCCAATTCGGCTTTATCCCGAGATGAAAATAGCTCAAATTGCTTTCTATGAGCTCAAAACTCCAGCCCAAAAATCTTATGGAAGTTCAGATTTAGGTAGTAAATACTATGACTCTAGAGGGGTACAAGCTAGTGATATGCATAAAAACTTTAATTTAGAAGACAAATAATATATATTATTATGAATAGATCAACTTTCCAATTCAGTATCTCAGATCCTGATATAACAGATTTAGTCATAGTCTCAGTTACTGATAATAGAACTGGATATACCGTAAGAACGGCTCTGCCAAATTCAGGGAAACAAACTGCCTCCATTATGGCTTTTGCAGGAGCAAGATTTTCACGGTCAGCACTTTCAGCAGAAGAGTTGTTTCAAGAAATCAGGCAAGCTGGTAGTAATGCTAATGAAAAATTAGCTAATATTTTTAGAAATTATGGGCATTCATCAGTAGCAGATATGGCTCAATTATTTGCCTATATTGAGCAAATCCCAGATTACTATTCTACAATGTTTTTTAATGAAACTAGTGTAGGTGGAGGCCAACAAAGATCTACTAGATATCAGGATTTTGGAAATAGCCAACCTCTTGGTCTAGATAGTCTAGGAGTAGATAAATCTTTAGAAAATTACGATGCAATTAATCAGAAATTATTAGATTTACAACAATACTCGCTCGATAAATATAAATATTGGCAGGAGGTATTAACTACTGAATATATTAAGGTTTATGAGATAGAACAGACTAATAAATCCCAGACAAGTGCCTTAGTGGCAAGAGTTTTTGATTCTACCAGATATTTTTTACCCTCAGGTTTGATGAATAAGACTTCCCTTGCCTATATTACCTCAGCTCGGGAATGGGCAAGATTAATCTCAGTTTTTAAAGCTTCTAAGGAATATAATTTAGTCTGTTTAGCCGAGCAATTAGAAATAATTTTTGCACCAGAAGAATCAATAGCACAAGCATTAGGTTACACCCCAGAAGCTCCAGACTTAATCAGACACACTGAGGCAGATACTGTTACAAAAGATAATTTAATAGAATTAAAAAATTATTTACAAAAAGAATTAAATATAGAACAAAGTTTAGAATTTACTAATACAGTTCAATATCAGCAATTAGAAGTAGAATTATTAGACATTAAATTAACCGCTGGAGCTAAGATTTTATTGCAGAATATTTTAACCTTATATCCCAATGCTCATATTCAATCTATTTTAGAATTTATTTCTAACTTGAGTCAAGAACAACAAATTCAAATCTCTAAAATTTTATTCAAAGATTTTAATCATCATAAACAAATGGGAAATTTGTTTAGAGTTAACACCCATAGTTTTGTCCTGACATGCTCTAATTCTGAATTAAGAGATTTGAATAGACATCGAGCTTGGGGTAGATATATACCAATTTTGAACACCACTAATTATCAAACTATTCTATATACAGGCTATACTTTACCATTATATTTAACCCAAAACCCAGCTCTAACAGAGATTAGACAAGAATTTGAGCAAGATTTACAAGAATATTATAATCAAGTACAAGAATTTATTGATATTAGTTCAGAATATGAATGGTTTCCTCAATATATATATATTCAGTTGCTACCATTTGCACATATTTTCACTTCCTTTTTCCATGCCTCCCCAAAGGAAATTAGTTATATGACTCAACTCCGAGTGAGACCAGGAGGTCATATTAATTATAGGTATTTAGCTTATGAGATTGGAATTTTAGGAGCTAAGACTGAACCTTTATTACAAGCCATGATCCCAGATCATTTCATAAAGCCAGATGCTTGCTCTAGAGAAGAGTTTATAGATAGAAGCTAGCCTTCAAAACAGCTTCTTTTAGAATAATATATGCAAAAACTTAATACCAACAAATCAAAAATAGATTTAACATTCCTCAAGCCCTATATAGGCTGGACGGTACTTTTGACTATATTTATATTTTTATCCAATGGAGCTAATTTACTAATTCCTAGAATTTTGGGGGAGAGTATAGATAATTTTAGCCAGAATAAAGATTTATATAAATTGTCTCCAGATATATGGCTATTAGCTGTAATTTCAATTTTTGTAGTTTTAATAAGTTTAGTACAGACAGTAATTAGTGTTTATATAGCGGAAAGAGTAGCTAGAGACTTAAGAGATTCTTTAATCAAAAAAGTCTTATCACAACCTATAAGTTTTATTGAGGAAAAAGATTCATCTGAGTTATTCACTAATATTACCTCTGATGTAGAGCAGGTAAAAGATATCATTTCACAAGGTTTTGCTAGTATATTCTCAGCTTTAATTATCCTAATTGGTAGTGTGGGATTACTATTCACAATCAATGTCAGATTAGCTCTGATTGCAATTATTTCACTTCCAATTATTATTGCTGTTTTTGCTTTTGTTTTTAAGAATATATTTAAATTATTCCGGGTCTCACAGGAAATCTTGTCTAAAATCAATAAAGTAATCAATGAAAGCGTAATAGGATCTATGTTAATTAGGGTGCTTAATTCTCAACATTATGAAAATAGTAAATTTGACAATATAAATAAGCAAGGAAGAGATGTAGGATTCAAAATTATAAATGTTTTTGCAAGCCTGATTCCAACTATCAATTTAGTTTCTAACTTTGCAATTGTAACTATTATTTGGTTTGGAGGAAGACAAGTAATGTCAGAGGATTTAACTTTAGGAGAATTTAGTGCTTTTATATCCTATTTTAATCTATTGATTACCCCAATTTTTATCTTAGGATTTGTAAGTAATTTTATCTCGAGAGGATTAGTCTCA
>Ga0213866_10000372_pt1 | contig 37152 bp, 38 predicted proteins | sample PICome_11_FD_160079 | JGI IMG/M metagenome (GOLD analysis project Ga0213866, IMG submission 160079) | Coastal seawater microbial communities near Pivers Island, North Carolina, United States - PICO284 | ecosystem: Environmental > Aquatic > Marine > Coastal | place: USA: North Carolina... | reverse complement strand
AAATGTTTGTTTTTATAAATAGTTTTTTTTTGTTTTATTTAAAAAATGTTATTTTATATGATATTTTACATGTTTTTCATGAAGAATTGTGTTATTTTAAGTGTTTTACGTTTTATTAGATTCCCTTCGAAAGAAAGTATTTTTATTTTTTAAGCCTCTTAAGTTCTTTAATGGGGTTAGGGCTTTATTACAAATAATCATAACATAGTTTATGTTACTTCATAAATTTTTTAAACCATTTTTGAGTTTGTTTTAACGTATAATTATCTTTTTTATTTTTTTGATAACAAATTAAGTTATTTATTTTATACTCCAAAAAGTTATGATGATTATTTTTTAATTTTAATAAACCTGAGTTTTTTACAACAAGACTACCTTTATCATTTAATATTATTTTATAATTACGACTCATTTTAAATATTTATTTAGCTGAGGTAAGATTTGAACTTACATTTTAAGATAATGAGCCTTACGAGTTACCTGTTACTCCACCCAACTTTTATATAATTTATGTAAGTCAATATAAATTATATAACATATAACTAAAAATCAAAAAAACACATATACTAATTATTTTAATATTTTAAAGGTAAAATTTTTAAAATTGAGGTTGCTCTTTTTTTATAATAGTTCTAACTAACCGTTTTTCTATTACACCTATTAAAGGTATTAAAATTAAAAAAAATGCAAAATAATACACAGTTGCCACTTGACCTGTAAAAATATAAACATCCGTTACAGGTTTTTGTCCAACCCAACCTAAAATTAAAAAATCTGCTACTAATACCCAATACGCTAATTTATAAATAGGTCTGAAAGTGGTACTCCGTACTTCCGATGTATTTATAAACGGTATTAACAGTAAAATTAGTAAAGAACCGAACATTGCTACAACACCCCCTAATTTATGAGGTATAGATCTTAAAATAGCATAAAATGGTAAAAAATACCATTCTGGTACAATATGTGCTGGAGTGTGTAATGGGTCGGCTGGTATGTAATTATCCGGGTGTCCTAATAAATTTGGGAAATAGAATACTAAAACTCCAAATAGTAAAAAATATATACTTAAAGCGTACACATCTTTTAATACAAAGTAAGGATAAAAAGGTATTTTATCTACTGCTGAATCTATACCTAACGGATTGTTTGAACCTACCTTATGTAGTAAAGCTAAATGAATTACACTTAATCCCGCGATAAGAAACGGCATTAAAAAATGTAAACTATAAAATCGGTTTAAAGTGGCATTATCCACTGTGAAACCTCCCCATAACCATTCTACAATAGATTGACCTACTAATGGAATTGCGGTTAATAAACTGGTAATTACTGTAGCTCCCCAGAAACTCATCTGACCCCATGGTAAAACATATCCCATGAAAGCTGTTGCCATCATTAAAATAAAAATAATAACACCTGAACACCATAAAAGTTGTCTTGGGTATATATACGAACCATAATACAGTCCTCTAAATATATGACAATAAACTACAATAAAAAACATAGATGCACCATTAGCATGTACATATCTAATAAACCAACCGTAATTAACATCTCTCATAATATGCTCCACACTATTGAAAGCATAATCGACATGTGGTGTATAGTGCATTGCTAAAAATATTCCAGATAATATTTGTATAACTAAAGATATTCCAGCTAACGATCCAAAACTCCACGCATAATTTAAATTTATTGGGGTAGGATAATGAATTATATGTTTATCCACTATTGAAATTAAATAATTTTTATTCCATCTTTCATTTTTAACCATATAATTAGACCAACTACCCTGAGTATTAAAATTTTTTTTTAACATTATTTATATATGTAGATTAATTACTGTTTATCGAAACTCTAGTTTTCGAACTCAAAAATGCTTCTAATATGATATACAAAAACAGTATACCTGATAGTAAAGAAATATTTGCACCATACGATGCCATTTTATTGAATACTAAATATGCATCAGGATAATCCGGAATTCTTCTAGGCATTCCAGCAATCCCTAAAAAATGCATTGGAAAAAAGGTTACGTTTACTCCAACGAAAAAAATCCAGAAGTGTAATTGGCCTAAAAATTCTGAGTATTCTACTCCCGTTATTTTTTCAAACCAAAAATAAAACCCACCTAACATTGAAAACACTGCTCCCATAGATAGTACGTAGTGAAAATGAGCTACCACATAATAAGTATCATGTAACGCTATATCTAATCCAGAATTAGCTAGAGCTACACCTGTCAAACCACCGATAGTAAATAAAAATATAAAACCTAAAGCAAACAATGTAGGAGTATTTATTTGTATTGAACCTCCCCAAAGAGTTGCTAACCAGCTAAATATTTTAATACCTGTAGGTACAGCAATAATCATTGTCGCTGCAGTAAAGTATGCTCTGGTATCTATATCTAAACCTACAGTATACATATGATGAGCCCATACAATAAAACCTAAACCTCCTATCGATAACATAGCATAAACCATACCTAAATATCCAAACACAGGTTTTTTAGCTGCACTTGATACTATTTGACTTATAATTCCAAAACCGGGCAAGATCAAAATGTAAACTTCTGGGTGACCAAAAAACCAAAATAAATGCTGGTATAAAATAGGATCTCCGCCTCCTGCTGGGTCGAAAAATGTTGTATTAAAATTTCTATCAGTCAATAACATAGTAATAGCTCCTGCTAAAACAGGTAAAGATAGTAACAGTAAAAATGCTGTTATTAATACTGACCAGACAAATAAAGGCAATTTGTGCATATATAATCCAGGTAATCTCATATTAAAAATGGTACATATAAAATTTATAGCTCCCAAAATTGAAGAAGCTCCTGACAAATGTAAACTAAAAATAGCTAAGTCCACAGAAGCTCCTGAGTGAGAACTTCCACTAGATAACGGCGGATACACAGTCCAACCAGTACCTGCGCCTGCTTCTGCTAACATCGACATTACTAATAATGTTAAAGATGGGGGTAACAACCAAAAACTTATGTTGTTCATTCTCGGGAAGGCCATATCTGGAGCACCTATTAGAATCGGCACGAACCAATTTCCAAAACCACCAATTAAAGTAGGCATTACCATAAAAAAAATCATAACAAATGCATGACCCGTAATAATTACATTGTATAATTGATAGTTAGCTCCTAAAAAAGGACTTCCTGGGGTCGCTAAATTAAGTCTTATAAAAAAAGATAATAATGTTCCAGTGATACCTGATGCAACACCAAACATTAAATATAAGGTACCTATATCTTTATGATTAGTTGAAAATAACCAACGAGAGGACCAATTGTAAACTGAAGTTATCATACAATTTCATATTTCATTTTTTGACTTATTTTACTCATTTAAATATAAATAGAACAAAATATGCGAAAAAACGTTTGAGATGAAAGGATTCGAACCTTTGAATGCCCGTACCAAAAACGAGTGCCTTACCACTTGGCTACATCTCAAAAAACTCTTCAAGTTGGATTCGAACCAACGACCATATGGTTAACAGCCATGTGCTCTACCTACTGAGCTATTGAAGAAATAGTTTTATTTTTACTTAACTAAAACATTACTTGATTGATCGCTAATATCTTTAGTTATACTCCAAGGGCTTACAAAATCAAATACACGATACTCTTGAGCAAATTCCAAAGTTTCACTTATAACACGTTTTGAGTTTTCACTATATTTAACTTCAACATAACCACTTAACGGAAAATCTTTTCTTAATGGATGGCCTTCAAAACCATAATCTGTTAAAATTCTTCTCAAATCTTTATGGTTTTTAAAAAATACCCCATACAAATCCCAAATCTCTCTTTCATACCAATTAGCCGCGGAATAGATTTCCATACAAGATTCTACCGGAGTCAATTCGTTTAAACAAACTTTAACTCTAACTCTTGAATTATAAATTACACTTAATAAATCATAACACACTTCAAACCGTTTTTTTTTTAAAGGATAATCAACTCCAGATATAGACGATAATATTTTATATTGATATAAAACATGATTTTTTAAAAACGTCAACAAATCTAGTAAATATTCCGGCTTTACTACAATAATAAATTCGTTATTAATTTTTTGAATTTTTTCTATTGGATATACTTTTTTCAAAGAAAGTATATTTTTTATAAATATTTTATTGTTATACATATTTTATAACTTGATTAAATTAAACAAACTTTTTTTTTAATTGTTCTAAGTAATATCGGATTTGAACCAATAACCTTCTCGTTGTAAGCGAGCTGCTCTACCGTTGAGCTAATCACTTTTATTTTAAATTTACCTATCTACTTCTCCAAATACTATATCCTGAGTACCTATAATAGTTACAACATCGGCTATTAAATGATCTTTAGACATAAAATCCAACGCTTGTAAATGAGCAAATCCTGGAGCTTTAATTTTACATCTGTACGGTCTATTACTTCCATTGGATACCAAATAAACCCCAAACTCACCTTTAGGGGCTTCACTTGCTAAATAAGTTTCACCCGCAGGAACGTTAAATCCTTGAGCATAATGCTTAAAGTGATGTATCAAAGATTCCATAGAATGCTTAAACTCTCTCCTTTTTGGAGGAGTTATCTTATTATCATCTAATTTAATTATACCATTCGGGATTTTATTTAAACATTGATGGATAATTTTTAAAGATTCTCTCATTTCAAACACCCTAATCATGTATCTATCATAACAATCTCCGTTACCCCCTGTTGGAATTGAAAACGATAATTTATCGTACACATCATATGGTTGGCTTTTTCTTAGATCCCATGCTACTCCTGATCCTCTTAACATTACACCGCTAAAACCCCAATCATACGCGTCTTTTAGATCGACTACTCCAATATCTACTAAACGCTGCTTCCATATCCTATTTTCAGTTAACATGTCTTCAATTTCATTTAATCTTAAATTAAATTGCTCAACAAATATATAAATATCGTTTAACAGTCCTTTAGGAACGTCCATATTGACACCACCTGGTCGAAAATATGCTGCATGCATACGTGCACCTGAAACTCTTTCATAAAACTCCATCAATTTTTCACGTTCTTCAAAAGCCCATAAAAAAGGAGTCATTGCACCAACATCCATAGCATGACATCCTACTGCTAATAAATGATTTAATATTCTAGTAATCTCAGCATACATTACTCTAATATACTGTGCTCTTAAAGGAACATTACACTTTAAAAGCTTTTCTATAGCTAAACAATAAGTATGCTCCTGAGACATCATAGAAACATAATCCAGTCTGTCAAAATATGGGAGTGCTTGTAAATATGTTTTATGCTCTATAAGTTTTTCAGTACCTCTATGTAATAAACCTATATGTGGGTCTGCACGTTCTACTACCTCACCTTTTAATTCTAAAACTAAACGTAAAACTCCGTGAGCCGCAGGATGTTGTGGGCCAAAATTAATTGTAAAATTTTTTAATTTTTTTTGTAATTGACTTTTTTTGATTCTCATTAATAATTTAAAAGAAACATCTCTAACGGGATTTGAACCCGTATTTTTACCGTGAAAGGGTAAAGTCCTAACCATTAGACGATAGAGACAATTTAAATGGTCAATTTTTCCATTATGTTTAAAATACTAATATTCATTGGCATTAAAAATACTTTGGGATATATCCCTACAAAAATTGTTCCTAATGCTAAAGGCAACAAAGTGTAAAATTCTCTTTTATTTAAATCGCTAAATTCTTTGATATATTGGGTTTTTAAATTTCCGTATGATATTCTATTAAACACCCATAATGAATAAGCTCCACCCAAAACCATACCTGTAGCTCCTATAAAAGCAATCGTTGTGTTTAAATTATACGCACCTAAAAGAATTAAAAATTCACCTACAAAACTGCTTGTACCGGGAAGACCTATGTTTGCCATAGTAAATAATAAGAAAAAAATTACATATAACGGCATCACATGTACTAACCCTCCGTAATACTTTACCATTCTCGTGTGATGTCGCTCATAAACGATTCCGATAATCAAAAACAGAGCACTTGCAACAAAACCATGACTTAAACTTTGTAACATGGCTCCTTCTAAACCTATAGTATTAAAACTAAACAAACCTATAATAACTAAATTCATATGTGCTACAGAAGTGTATGCTATTATTCTTTTAAAATCAGATTGACGAATTGCTGTAAATGATGTATAAACAACCGCCATGGCTGCTAAACTATACACGAACGGAGTAAAGTAGGCGCTTGCATCAGGAAATAACGGTAATGAAAATCTAATTAAACCGTAAGTTCCTAATTTTAATAATACTCCGGCCAATATTACAGATCCTGCCGTAGGAGCTTCTACATGAGCTTCAGGTAACCATATATGCATAGGTAACATAGGAACTTTCGTTGCGAAAGACGCAAAAAATGCAAGCCAGAGTATTTTTTGTTCTTTTTCCGTAAAATTTATGGTTAATAAAGTTTCGTAATCAGTGGTACCTGCTTGATTTAAGATATACATTAATGCTAAAAGCATTAAAACAGAACCCAACAGTGTATACAAAAAGAAAAAATAAGCAGCTCTTATTTTACGCTCACGAGAACCCCAAATACCAATAATCAAAAACATTGGAATTAAAACACTTTCAAAAAAAACATAAAACAATAACACATCCAATACACAAAAAACACTTATTAACAAAATATCTAACAATAGAAAAGAGATTAAATATTCTTTAACATAATGTTGAATATTATAGCTAGCTAAGATACATAGCATTATTAATAGTGTTGTTAAAATAATTAGAAATAAAGATACACCGTCTATTCCCATGACAAAATTTAAATTTAAAGAGGGAATCCAAAAAACTGTATCTAAGAATTGAAATTGACTACTAGCATTATCAAACCAAACCCACAATAGTAATGAAAATACGAAAGTAATCGATGAAAAAAGTAGTCCTATTTGTTTTAACGCTGTTTTATTACGAGAAGGTATCAATAGTAATACTAGTATACCTAAAATAGGAGTTATTATCAATAAATATAATATATTATTAGGGCAAATCATCGTATCTAAATATTAAAATACTTTTTAAGCTTAAGTAGACTTGAACTACTGACTTTACGCTTATCAGGCGTACACTCTAACCAACTGAGTTATAAGCTCAATTATGTGGAAGTAATCGGAATTGAACCGATAGCTTTATGCTTGCAAAGCACACACTCTACCAATTGAGTTATACCCCCATAAAATATTAATGTCGTTTTTATTTACTTTCAGAAAGAATGGGATTTGAACCCATGGTACAATTGTATACTGTACGTTGATTTAGCAAACCAATGCTTTAAACCGCTCAGCCATCTTTCCTAAAATGATGAATTATAATTTTATTTTTCCATAAAAAAATAAACTGTAACTAACAACTAATAAAGCAACCAGTCTATAATCTAAAAAAATTGAAAAAAACGACCAACCTTGCTTAAAAAATATAATTACAGTAGAAGCTATTAGAATGGATAACGCATAATGGTATAAATAACCTGTTTGTGTGTTGTTTATAAAGTTTGAATTTTTATAAACTAAACGTGATAGTCCCATAGGACCTAAAACTTCAATAATTCCTCTATCAATAGTTTTATAACTAATATGATAACTAAAACGTAAAAAAAATTGAACTACGTATTCGTTGTATATTTTATCAAAAAACCATTTTTTATTGAAAAAATTATATATTTTTTTTCCAAGAAACGAAACTTTTAGATTGAATAAAAATTTATTGTTTAATGTATACGCTGTATAAGCCAAAAACGTTCCGAACAGACTTAGACAAACAGGAAGTAACTTGTATTGCTGAGGAATAAATTCAGAATCTAATCTATTCATATTTTCAGGTAATACATAAATAGAATTCCCCCAAAAATCGGTACCTAACCCAATGATCATATCTTTGGTACAGTAACCTATAAAAATACTAGGGATAGTCAACACTAACAATGGTATTAATATAGCATTCCCTGAATCATATGCATTTTTTATCACATGCTTATAGCCATTAGGTTTTGCTAAAAAAGTTAAATATGCCAATCTAGTAGAATAAAACGCTGTTAAAAATGCTGCACTTGTACCTAAAATATATGCAAACATACCCTCTGAAGTATATTTTCCATACGCCACTTCAAGTATAACATCTTTAGAGTAAAAACCTGTTAAAAAAGGAAAACCTGTTAAAGCAAATGAACCAATAACCATTGCAGAATAAGTAAAAGGAACTAAATTTTTTAGACCTCCCATTTTCCTCATATCTTGTTCATCTGCAACTGCATGAATAACGGAACCTGCTCCCAAAAAGAGTAAAGCTTTAAAAAACGCATGATTAGCTAAATGAAATATTCCTACCGAATAGTTAGATAATCCACATGCAAAAATCATATAGCCTAACTGACTACAAGTCGAATATGCTATCACTCTTTTTAAATCGTTTTGCAATAATCCAGTTGTTGCAGCAAAAAACGCAGTACATGCTCCTATAACAGTAACAACTGCTAATACAGAAGGCGCGTATTCGAAAATAGATGAACTACGAGCCATTAAAAAAACTCCTGCAGTTACCATTGTTGCCGCATGAATTAGTGCTGAAACTGGGGTTGGACCTTCCATTGCGTCAGGCAACCAGGTATGTAACCCTATCTGTGCTGATTTCCCTACTGCTCCAATAAACAATAAAAAACCAATAACTGTTAATATATCACATTTAAAAACTAAAAAATTGAATAGTTTATCCTCAAAAAAAGGAGTTAATGCAAATACTGTTGCATAATCTACGGATTTATAATGCACGTAAATAGTGATAATTCCTAGAGCTAGTCCAAAATCTCCGACTCGATTTACTACCATCGCTTTGATAGCAGCTTTATTCGCTTGTATTCTAGTAAACCAAAAATTAATTAACAAATAAGAACACAAACCAACACCTTCCCAACCAACAAACATTTGAATAAAATTGTCAGCCGTAACTAAAATTAGCATAAAAAAAGTAAATAACGATAAATAGCTCATGAAACGAGGTAAATGAGGATCGTGTGACATATACTCAGAAGAATATATATGTACCAAAGAGGAAACAAAAGTCACGACGCAACACATTGTTACTGTCAAACTGTCAAACATGAAACCCCAATCAACATTAAACAAATCAGAATCCATCCACGTGAATAATTTCAAATAAACAGGACTACCTGATAAAGCTACTTCATAAAAAGAATATGCAGAAGCTAAAAAAGTTAAACATAAATTTGTTACTGTAATATATACAGAACCTTTAGGGCCTAAAAATCTACCAAACAAACCTGCAGATATAAAACCTAATAATGGTAAAAAAATTAAAATTAAATACATTTTAATGAAATTTAGTGTTATACAAATGATCGATATTTATTTCGACTTAAATAAATTTAAAATTAGAACTGTCAACACGTAGCTGTTTAGAACATTTAACCATAACACTTGACAATTTACTGTAGTTATCTTTTCCACCTATATAAAAATCATCTACTGTAAATGACAGCTTACTGTTAAAGAACTTAACATAAGAATCGTGATAACAGTTCACTGATATATTTTTAGAACACGATATTATAGGATTAAATACTGAGTTAGAACTATAATTAACTGAAGGTAAATACATTAACTGCAACAATGATTTTTGGTCATAAACTTCTAGAGGTAGGTTAACTGTGCTCGGAACAATATTTGTTAATAAAGATAGGTTGCTAAAATAATTAGAAAAAGCTCTGATTATTTTCCAAGATGTTTTTGAAAATTTGGGGGATTTTACAATTTTAAACGAACGCTTAATTAATCCTTCAGTATTTAGAAAAGTGTCCGAATTTTCAAAAAAATGTTTTGAGGGTATCAAAAATTTATTTGGAAAACTTTGTTTACTATAATTAGATCTAAAAAATTGTTCCATTAAAATTTTAGAAAAATCTGATTTTATTCCTTGTAGACTTAAAACAGACACAAGTTTTTGTACATAAGGATTTGATGATTGCGTATCCACAAAATATAAAGCCGATGAGTTTTTGAGATGTTTGTGGGTAAAATTTTTATTTAAATTTAGGTAATTTACCCCTACTTGGTTATTAACTAACGAGATTGGACTTATTGACAGTGTAGATTTACCACTAAATGTTTTTATATTTGAAATAAAACGATTTATAAATTTAGAATCTTGCCGTTTAAAAACTTCTGTACTAACCATAAATAAAGGATTTTTACTCACACTTATTTGTTGGCATATGTGATGTGTACCTTCTAATATTTCTTGGATCGATCTTGTATTTAAAGAAATAGACTCTACGGGAAATGTCATGTTAAAAACAGACCCAATAGACAAAACCTTGAATTGCCCTTCTTTATACCGTTTTCTTAATAATGAATTTAATTTAGAAGATTCGTATCTAGGATTAAAACCTATCAAACATACCAAATCTGAATTAGTTATTAACTTTTCTTGATTTTTTAAAGAAATAAAATCTGATTCTAGATCTGTATTTTCGTGCGATTGTTCTATACATTTTAAACAAATAAATTCAAATTTGTTAGATAATATTTTTAAAGACCCTAAAGTTTCTAAAGATATTGAAAAATCATAAATAAAAGTTATTTTAAACTTATTCATATTGTAAAAATACAAATGTTCTACAAAATATAAGGTTAAAACAATTTCTTTTAAAAGAGTTGTCCAAAACGCATACTTACCTTTTACAGTAAATTTATCAATATAAGAAGTCGGTAACCTATTTGCTGAAAACATACCATCAAATGAAAATCTTGTTTTATCCGATATCCAACTGTTAGTACTTTTTTCTGAAAAAGGGGATAGTATTTTTACTATATAATTGTTTTTTAATGCAATTTTTGTATCAACGCAAAAACCATCTGAAAAGTCTATATTTTTAAGAGTTTTAAGTTCCCAAGACCTGCTAACAAAAGGATACGGCTTCGCTGTTAAAGCACCTACAGGACACAAATCTATCACGTTTCCCGACAATTCTGTAGAAAAATTATTAGATACATAAGTACCAATTTCTGTTGACATCCCTCTATTAAAAGTACCCAATGTATTTATACCTGCAATCTCTTCGGCAAACCTTACACACCTAGTACAGTGAATGCATCTTGTCATGACAGTTTTGACAATAGGACCTATATTTTTATCTTTAACTCCCCGCTTTACAGAATAAAATCTTTTTTTATCACTGCCAAAATAAATAGCTTGATCTTGTAAATCACATTCACCACCCTGATCACAAACCGGACAATCCAATGGATGATTTAATAACAAAAACTCCATAACGCTTTCTCTTGCTTTTTTTACTAGTGGACTATCTGTGTACAGTACCATACCATTTATAATTGGAGTCGCACATGATATTAATGGTTTTGGAGAATTTTTTAATTCAACTACACACATTCGACAATTCCCTGCAATTGATAAACTTTCGTGATAACAATACCTTGGTATTTCAATACCGATTGTTCTACAAGCTTCCAGAACAGAAGTTCTGGTAGATAATGTTAATTCTTTATTATTTATAAAAATGGACCACATTAGTAATTAAGAATAAATTTATATATATATCTATATTTAAGTGTTTTATTTTAGAAATTCTAAAAATCAATAGTTTATTGTATTGAAACTTACAAAAAAAGGATAGTGAGAGTATAATTGATTAATGTCAGGAAGTTTAACATAAATTATAGTTAACGTTTTATAATTTGTTTCTAAATATTCTGGAGGAAGTGGCCAAATATTGGAATTAAGGATATTTGCTTTTACCTGATCTTTTTTTTTTAAATCAATAGTAATGACATCTCCTTTTTTTAGAATATAAGAACAATCTATTACTTTTTTACGATTTACAAAAACATGTTTATGTTTTATAAACTGCTTAGCTTCATCTCTTGTACTCACAAAAAGCGATCGGTATAATACACTATCCAAACGACTTTCTAATGTTTGAACAATAATTTCTTGAGGAGACAAATTTTTTGCAGATAACAATTTACCAGTCACTTTTTTAAAAAATTTTTGTTTAACAGAGCTGTAATAAAAGAAAAACTTTTGCTTCAAATTCAAATCAAATTTGAATTTCCTTTTAAAACGAAAAATAAAAGAAGAATTGATAAATCTTCCGTGATCGTATAGATAAAAATTATTTCCCCTTCTTTTTTTTTTATTTTTTAAAAAAAAAAAAAAAAAATGCCATTTTTTTTTTTGAAAAGATAATATGTTTTTTTTTTGAAAATTATCAAATCTTAATTTTAATAACCTTTTAAACTTTGGTTTATATCTTCTATTTGTACCCATTTTAAATATATTTTTTTTTAATTAACGAACATAAAATCAAAAACAAGTATCGTTCAATATTTTCCCCACTTAAAACTTTAAAATCCGTAGAATACGTATTCGAAACGTCATTGGCCAAACAAATTACAGGAACATTCAAAAGAGTGACTTCTTTTATTAAATCTTTTTTTGGATTTTTTGTTAAAATTACAATCAAATCTGGTTTACTGGAAACATCCCATTTTAACATTTTTGTCAATCTTTTTTGGTGATCAATTGTATTCATTACATGTTCTTTATTACTTAAGGAACCATAGACCCAACAGTTTGAAGAAATGAAACTATAATTTTTTTGTTTTGATAAATGTAAAAAGATTTTGGAAGATACATCAGAAACCCCTAAAAACAGCACGCGTTTTTTTTTGATAGAAAAAAAATATATTATTTTTACAATTTTTTTTAATAAGACTTCAAACAAATTTATATTCAATATACCCAACTGATTTCTAAAACCGGCTAAATATTGAAAATTAAGTTTATTTTTTTTAGCAAACAGTAAGTAATCTCTATTAATTACAAATTTCTGATATATATAATTATATTTTATTTTATTCTTTTCATAAACTTTCATTATTCTAATTTTTTTTACCTTCTTTTAATATTATTTTTTCATTTTCAAACAAAATACCTTTACCTTTATAAGGCTCTGGAGTTTTCAATGATCGTATCAATGAAGCAAAACTTTGTACAGCATGTTTATTACTACCTGAAACATATAAAAGAGTCGGATTTGGACATTCAACTTTCAATTCTAGAGGTACTTTTACATAAATATCATGACTATAGCCAAGCTTTAACTTTAGCAAATTCATAAAATCTTTAAATATCAGAGACATTCTAAAACCCACCCCAACAACTTTCAATTTTTGAGTATTACCACTGTTTAAACTATTAAAAATTTCTTTTAAACAACCCACAGTATAACCTTGCAATGCTTTTATATTCGTTTGTTCATTACCGCAAGAGTAAGGTATTTTAGTTATTTTTAGAAACCTATCTTGATTGTTTTTTCTATATAACACTACTTTTAATTTTAACGGAAACACCCGAACACCGTTCGGACCTAAACAATATAATGTTTTTTTTTTAAGTATTACAGAAATTTTATTTGGAATACGCAAATGCGTTTTTGTATATGTTTTCATTTTATAATTGTATTTATGTATTTTATAATTTATTACAAATTTTAATTAATAATAACAAAAAGTTCCCCACCAACATTTTGTTTCTTACATTCAATCAAAGACAATATTCCTTTATTAGTGGAAAAATATGCAGATCCAGTACCTATTGTAAGCTTCCAAATTTGCTTAACATTAAAATATTCACGTTTTCCTGGCTTTGAAACAAAAACTACTTGTTTTAAAACAGCTTTTTGATTATTGTACTTTAAAAAAACATCGTAACAATTTAACTTAGTTTTAGAGTCTTGATACCCTAAAATAAAACCGTCATCCCAAAGAATTTTTAAAAATTTTGATGTAAGAGTTTGTTTCGGTACACGTATCACGCTTTTTTTTGACTTTTGTCCATTTTTTATTCGAGTAAATAAATCCCAAGTGTTAAATTTCATTACCTGTTCAAAGGCAGATTTGAACTGCCGACCCAAGGATTTTCAGTCCTTTGCTCTACCTACTGAGCTATTTGAACTGTTTAACCAAAAAGATATTTTCCCCAAAAACATCCCAAACCTTAATATAACTTAATATTTTGGGTAATTGCAAAACATACTTATCTGGATTTAAGAATTTGTTAAAAAAAATATTGCTTTTATTTGAACTTTTTACTTTTTTTACTGTAATAGAAACATCTGAAGATAGGTTTTTTTCTAATTTTTTCAAGAAAAAATTTAAAACTTTTGAATTTAAACTTACTACAGCTACAGTTACCTTATGCAGAGATCTTTTAAAGTGCTCTCCAGATTTACTATTGACGTGAGGTGATCTTAGTATTGTAAACTTTTTTTTAGTAGTTTTTAACCTTTTTTGAGCAATATAACCTATATTTAATTTATGTAAAAAAAAACTAAAAACTTTAATAGAAGCTATCAAAGAGTTTTTATTGAACGACGTAAGTTTTATTTTAAAATACATTTTTATTATAAATATCCTTATATTTTTTGAGTGTACCGGGATTTGAACCCAGGACCTGTGGATTAAAAGTCCAATGCTCTACCACTGAGCTACACACCCTTTCTTTTTTAGTGTAAATTAATACTATCGTTTAAATAAATGCAAGTAAGAATAGTAAATACATACGCTTGAATAAGTGCAACACCTAGTTCTAAACCTACTAATAAAATTAACACAACCAAAGGAATAATATGAGCAAAAAACAAAAAACCTCCGGCAGATACCATGCTCCATGCAAAACCTGCAATAACTTTTAATAATGTATGACCTGCCATCATATTAGCAAACAACCGTACTCCTAAACTAATAGGTTTAAACATATACGAAACAAATTCAATAGGTACCAATAATAACGCTAAAAAAAATGACGTGTTTGAAGGTATAAATAACGATATCATATTTAACTTATGCTCTTGGTAACATATAATATTAACCCCTATAAAAACTGTTAAAGCCAATAGAAAAGTTACTGTTAAATGACTTGTAACAGTAAAACTGTAAGGTATCAAGCCTATTAAATTCGCTAACAGTATAAATGTGAACAATACTGCAACAAAAGGGAAATATTTTTCACCTTTTTCACCCAAATTATCATACAAGAGTTGTGTAACAGTCTCATAAACTATTTCTACAATAACTTGCCATGAGCTTGGTATAAAAAAAAAAGTACCATTATCTGAGCTTAGATAAGTAATTAATAACACAAATACTGTTATCATGATTAAACAAATCAATGCAGAATTGGTAAACGAAATATCAAAACAAAATACTTTAATAGAAAATAAAGAAATAATTTGAAATTGGTCTAATGGTGTAGTAAAAAACATTATATATACATTCTAATTTTAAAAAGCATTTTTAATACTAACAACTTCTTCGATTGTAATAGAACTTTTTACTCTATAAAACGTTACTAATAACGCTAAACCTATCGCAGATTCTGCAGCAGCTACAGTTAATATAAACAACGAAAATATTTGACCAAAAATATCGTCTAAATACACCGAGAAAATTACAAAATTTAAATTTACAGCTAATAGCACTAACTCTATAGACATTAAAATTATAAGAATATTTTTTCGATTAAAAATAAGCCCTAACAATCCTAAAAAAAATAATAAAATACTAATAATCAAAAAATAAGTAATATAAGTAACAATCATTATAAAAAACACTATAATCAATTTTAAAATTTAATTATAATGCAAATAAAATTAAAAAGCCCATCATTAACGAAAATAAAGCAATAGCCTCAGTTAAAGCGAAACCTAAAATCGCTAACTTAAATAATTCGTCTCTTAAAGAAGGGTTTCTTGAAACACCTAACACTAATGCACCAAAAACAGTACCGATTCCTACACCAGCACCTGCTAATCCAATAGTTGCCAAACCTGCTCCAATAAATTTAGCTGCTTGTAATAACATTTGAGTTTTTACAATTTTATTATATAAAATATCAATATTAATTTTAAGACGATCTTTATTTCAATATCAAACAGTACAAATGAGTTGTCTAAAATATAAAAAAATTACCTATAAGTAAATTGCGTGCTAACAGGTAACTTAGCACCGCCTGTTCGAAAAGCTGCTTTTGCTAAAGAGACAGGAGTACCTTCGATTTCAAAAATTACGGATCCTGTACCTACTTTAGCTACCCAATAATTTACTGCTCCTTTTCCTTTTCCCATTCTAACTTCAACAGGTTTTGTAGTAACAGGTATAGAAGGAAAAACTCTGATCCATAATTTGCCTTGTCTCTTTATTTTTCTAGTTATTGCCTGTCTGGCCGATTCAATTTGTCGACTCGTAATCCTACCTGATTCACGTGCTTTTAAACCAACAGCACCAAATTTTAATTTATTAGTTTTGTATTCAATTTTTTTTACTTTTCCTTTCCGATGTTTTTTATATTTAACTTTTTTTGGTTGTAGAAACATTATAATTTAAAACATCTGTTAATTAACCCAAACTTTTATTCCAAAAGTTCCATAAGGGGTATATGAAACCGATTGTCCATAATCTATATTATTGTTTAAAGTTTGAATAGGTACTTGTCCTATACGAATAATTGTTTTTTTTGCCCTCATTTTTCTATTTAACCGGCCTTTAATCACAATTTGAATTCCTTTTAATCTAGATATTGAACTCTCAACAAATAAAGTTAGCGAATATTTGACAAAGTTAAAAAGTTGGTTATGCCGTTTAAATAACCGTAACTGACTTGCTAAAAAATTTGCTAAAAAATTTGCCGAGTTTTTTTTTCGTAAAATTATCAAAAAAACATTTATAAACTCACGCATATTTATATCTTTATAACTTCTATATTTTCTTAAACGAATTAACAATTTTTTAATTACCATTGTTTCAGAATAATTAAAATTATCAAACGCCATACTTCTATTAACATTAGTTAATATAAGATTAATAATTAATTGCTTATTAGTGTATAAATAAAGGCTTTCCTGTAATTGTTCCACAAAAGACTTTCTTGTTTTCGAAAATTTAAAATCACATTTTTTAGATTTTGGGTTATAATCCTTAAATTTTTCTTTTTTTTTCAAGTTTATAAAATCTTTTAAACTTAAAGTATTGTTAGAATAATTATTTATTTCTATTCTTTTAACAAATTGGGATACTTTTAACTGAGAGTAGTAATTTATTACTATATCTAATTGATTAAAAGACCGTTCACACCTACAATCATATATTAACAGACCGTGTAATGCGAAAAAACGTTCGATATATCTTATTATATTAATTTCATCATATAACAACAACGAAGAATCTTCTTTATTAAACAGATTGTATTTAGACTTCCAACTATAATTATCTAAATTTGACTTAGATAAATTCAAATTTACTTTTTTTGTCATTTATTATTTTTTTTTATATGAAAATTTGGTTCTTGTAGGTACAAACTCTCCAACTTTAAACCCTACCATTTCATCTGTCACTTTAATACGCACATACTTTTTACCATTATGAATTAAACAAAACTTACCAATAAATTTAGGCAAAATTAAAGAGTTTCTATCTAAAATGAAACTTTTTTTATTAGTTACTGTTTTATTTAAACTGGAGTAAATACTTAAAAAAGGACCTTTCCATTTTGATCTTTTCATTTTATATTTTTTTATGCTATACTACTTATTGAGTTTTCCTTTTTTTACAAAAGATCCCCAAGGAGTTCTTGGTGCAACTTTTTTAGACTTTTTACCTTCTCCTCCTCCATGTGGATGATCTACAGGATTCATTGCAACTCCTCTTACTGTCGGTCTAATATTCATCCATCTAGATTGACCAGCTTTAGTTTTTTTTTTCAGCCAAAAGTGCTCGTTAGAAACTCTACCTAAATTGCAAAATTCTTCTAATGAAAGAGTCAACTGTTTTCCAGATGGAATCTTTACTAAAGCACTGGTAGAATTTTTTTCGATCAATTGCGCGTGAGATCCTGCCGAACGTGCTATAATTCCTGTTTTTTTTCTATTATTTTTTAAAGTCAAATTGTAAACGTAGCTTCCTAACGGTATTCTTTTTAACGGCATAGAATGAGCTGACCTAGTAAGCGAATTTTTTCCAGCTCTTATTATGTGCCCGATTTTTAAATGAGTGGACGCTATAATATAAAAGTATTTTTTACTATTTGCACAGTACACTGACGCTATTTTACCCGTTCTGTTAGGATCATATTCAATACTCATTACAATTCCTAAAAGATTATCTAAGTATTTTAAGTTACTTAGAATACGATATTTTTTTTTATGACCTCCTCCTTTATGATAAGACGTTATCTTTCCTAAATTATTTCTTCCTGCAGTATTTTTAAAACCTTTTATTTTATTTTTTAACAACGGAAATTTAACGCTAGAACTTAAAAACCGTAAATTATTTAAACTTGTTTTTATAAATATATTTTTTAAAAGCATTATCAAAAATAAGTATAATTATAACTAACTATAAACAATGGTTGAAAAAAAAATTGAATTAAAAAAAATTATCAAAAAAATACCCGAATTTTATAAAGATAATAAAAATTTATATTTAATTCGTAAAAATTTAACTGAGATTTCTAACCCTAATACATCTACTTCAGAAAACCACGGAATCTTAACAATAAAAATAACTGTTTCCAACATTTTGATAAATGTTACAGATATAAAAGGTAAAAATATACTCCAACTATCGTCAGGATTGGCCCACTATCATGGAAAAGAAAGGCTAAAAAAATACGTTATTGTAAACCTGATTAAAAACGTACTGGACGCTTTCAGTAAACTTAGTTTCACAAACGTATCTTTGCATTTTAAAGGAGTTAAGAAGCATAGATCTTTAATTATTAATTTATTAAAAAAAAAACTTTACTTTACACTCATAAAACACAACTTTGCTTTACCACACAACGGCTGTAGGCCTCGGAAAACAAAACGAATTTAAACTTTAACAGGTTCCGAAACAAAAATATCAAAGAAAAGATGACTGAGCGGCTAAAAGTGGCAGACTGTAAATCTGTTGGGGTAACCCATCGTAGGTTCAAATCCTACTCTTTTCAAACGGAGTATAACGCAGCCTGGTTAGCGTGCCTGTTTTGGGAACAGGAAGTCATGTGTTCAAATCACATTATTCCGACTTTTATTTAAATACAACAACATGTTTAAATACAAATGTATATAAGGACTTAAAACAGATTTTTTAAAATTAGTATAAGTTAAATGAGAGTCTATAGTCGATATCTTGTTTATCTCTAAACTTGTATAAAACCGTGACTTAACTCTCACACACACAAAATTTAATCTTGTGCTCAAGTTTATTAATTCAGTCAAAGACAAACTTTTTTTAGAATTGTTTAATGACACTAGTATTACCGGACCTGTTAGTAACGAAGCGTAACGCGAAAATATAGATCTTTTCAACATTTTTACACTTACCTTATTAATAACTTTTAAATAAGATAACCCTTTGACTGTAAACAATTTGGTTAACTTAACTTTTATTTGAGAATTGTACTCCGGACACACGTACACAATTACATTTTTATTTTCTTTTAAAAATCGTTTAACTTTGAAAGCTTGATACGTTTTCAAATTGAAATTCATTTCTTAGGCAATTAAGCTTAGTAGGATTCGAACCTACGACAAAACCGTTATGAGCGGTACGTTCTACCACTGAACTATAAGCTTATTCTAGAAAATAAGTAACCGAACCTTGAGATTTATTATACAAATTTAATACTTAAAATATTACAATACCCATAGAAAATAATGACAATAAGCTTTAGTCAACTACTGCTAGTTTTACTAATAGCCTTACTGCTATTCGGAGACTTAACAACCATAAAAAAAAAACTCGTAAATATATTTGACAATAACAGGAAAAAAGGGAGTTGAACCCTTGCCCTTTGGTTTTGGAAACCACTATTCTACCACTGAACTATTCTCCTAATCTACAAACACCCGACAAATAATGTCTAAATATGTAACAGAATTAAAAAATAGAATTGTTTTAATAATATACGCATGGATCCTAATCGCTCTGATAAGTTATGTTTATAAAGAAATCTTGATATATATTTTAATAAAACCCTGTTTACAAAGCCATGCAAACGATATAAAATTTTATTTTATTACGACTAATTTTACCGAAATAGTAGAGATCTATCTTAAAACAATCTTTTTTACCGGAAATAATTTAATAATACCATACTTATCTTATCACGTTTTAAAATATTTTTCTCCTGGATTATACCAATATGAAAATTCAATATTAAAAAGAATACTAACATGTTTTATAATATTTTATTGCTGTTTTGGTATAGTAATGTATACAACACTATTACCTTACAGTTGGGAATTCTTTTGCAAATTGACACCTAGAAACTTAAACGTTTTCTTAGAACCTAAACTAACCGAATACTTTAATTTTTTTGTAATAATATTTACCATAATTATTTTTTACAGTCAATTTTTAACTTTATTTTTAGAAACATTGCTTTCATACCCTAGGTACCTTATAAAAATAAAAAAGACCAAGAAATCTACTTATTTCGGAATGATTATAATATCAACACTTATAACACCTCCTGATATTTTCAGCTTAATACTTACAAGCTGTTTCCTTATAGGAATTTATGAACTGTTTATAATCTTATTTTTAATGTTCAAAAAATTTGATAAAAGATTTGTCTGTGAACAAAGTTAAGAGGGTAAACAATTAAAACTTATTAATAAAGAAGATGTGAATAACAAATAACCTAATGATAAAGGTAAAAAACACTTCCACCCTAAATACATTAACTGGTCATAACGGTAACGAGGTAAACCTGCTCTAGCCCAAACAAAAAAAATAACTCCCAAAACAATTTTCAAACCAAACCATAGACTGCCTGGAAGTATCTCCTCAGGTAACGCAGAGTGCCATCCTCCTAAAAATAAAATGGATGCAAACGCACTCATCAATAACATATTTGCGTATTCACCTAAAAAAAATAAAGCAAAGGTCATTGCCGAATATTCAACGTTATAACCCGAAACTAGTTCCGCTTCTGCTTCCGGTAAGTCAAAAGGATGTCTATTGGTTTCTGCAAGTGCTGAAATAATAAACAAACCGAACATAGGTAACAAAGGAACTATATACCATATTTTTTCTTGCATTAACACAATTTGTGTTAAATTTAACGAACCTGCACAAATTGATACGGTAACTATAATAAATCCAATCGAAACTTCATACGAAATCATTTGCGCAGCTGAACGCAGAGCACCTAAAAAAGGATACTTCGAATTACTAGCCCAACCTGCTATAACAATTCCATAAACACTTAAAGAAGAAACTGCAAATAGATATAAAATACCTAAATTAATATTAGATAACACGACTTGATTTGAAAACGGGATAACAGACCAACCTATTAAACTTAAAACGAAAGTTATCATAGGAGCTAGTATAAAAATGAAAATGTTAGAATTACTCGGTAAAATAGTTTCTTTGACAAACAGTTTCAACCCGTCTGCTAAAGGTTGCAACAAACCTAAGTAACCTATAACATTGGGACCTTTTCTTCTTTGAATCGTACCCATAATTTTTCTTTCCGCAAGAGTAAAATAAGCTACTGAAATTAATAAAGGTAAAACAATAGCTAAAATTTTTAATACTGTATTAATAATCAAAAGTAAGTTCATTTAATTTTTGAGACTATATAGGTTAAAGACGGATTTGAACCGTCATTATAAGATTTGCAATCTTATACATTAGCCAGTTATGTTATTTAACCGTATCCTATAACAATTAATAGACATAAAAATAAATTAAGGATAAAGTGGGATTCGAACCCACGGTATCGTAAAATACAATAGTTTTCAAAACTAACGCCTTAAACCACTCGACCATTTATCCTAAACAAATAAACGAAACAGCGAAAGAAGAGACTCGAACTCTCAACTTTAACCTTGGCAAGGTTACACTCTACCAATTGAGTTACATTCGCATTTATTTTAACGAACAATTTCTACAGGAAATTTATAAGACATTAGCATAAAAGCAACATGTTCCCAAGATCCCGAATTAAAGCTAATGGATACATTGATGCCTTTTAAATTTTTAAAATACCTGTAATTTACTTCTAATTCAGCAAACTGTAATAATTTAATCAACGAAAAATCAAAACAGGACTTCTGTTTAGACGATTTTAATTTTAAATTTTCAAAATATTTAATTTTAGGAAAAACTCTATAAATCAAAGTTTCCATAAACACCGTCATTTTCTTTTTTCTTAATGTTACCTTACAGCCAATAGGATCTCCTTTTTTTATTTTTACTGTAACTAAAGAGTTTTTAGACCTTGTAAAAAAAGACCTTTGGTTTGTGACTATTTGCAAAGCCAACATTGCAGTAAAGAGATCTTTGTAATTTACAGATTTATTTATATAATTTATTTCAATCTTAACAGGTTGACTAAAATTATTACTTTTACCGTATTTATTTAATAAATCATATCTTATTATTTGATCATAATGATTTTGTAAAAAATGCATTTTATTTAGTGTTAAAAAAAACCTGAAGAGATACTAGCCAGTTTTAAAAATTTTTCTTTTTTCAATTCTTTGGGCAACACGCCTAAAACTTTTGTTCCTAAAAATTTTAGTTGTTTATTTAATAAAACAACATTATTTTCATCAAATCTTATAAACAAGCCATCCTTTCTTTTTTTTTGGAATTTGCTACGCACAATTAATGCAGTTGTAACTTCTCCTTTTTTTATTTTAGAAGTTGATTTGTACCTATTTCTTAATTCTTGAACGGAAGCTACAATTATATCTCCTACATAGGCAGTTTTTTTTTTATACCCCCCTAACACTTTAATACACTTAACTGTTTTAGCACCCGAGTTGTCTGCAACTTTTAATATAGATTGTAATTGAATCATTATTATAGTTATAGCGTTTATAGCTTAATTGGATAGAGCGTCGGATTTCGGTCCCGAAAGTTGTAGGTTCAAATCCTACTAAACGTAACAAAATTAAAACCAACGGTAATGTGCAAAAGCTTTATTTGTCTGAACTAGAGTATACAATTCTACTTTTTTTGTCAAAGAGTTTGTTTTTCCATAATCTTGCCAACTTAAACTACTTGATTTTAAAATTTCTGAAGCTAAAATTTTAGTTTTATTAGAGCCTGAAAGTTTTTGGGAATAACTAACCAAAAACCTAAGAACTTTTTTATTTCTAACTTTTTTTGTTAAAAAAAAGGGTATAAAAATATTTTTTCTTCTATACCGTACGTTTCTAGTATTAACTAACGGTCCTACATTGACCATAAACGCTTTAAAAACATCAACAGAATTAACATTCCTACTTGACATTATAGATATTGTTTTAAAAATATTAACAGCTAGTTTTTCGGACATGTGCTTGTTGCCGTTAAACATTAACAAGTTAACTAATTTGTCTTTTGATAAAATTTTACTATAACAATAACTACGAGTTTTATATTTTGAATTTTTCATTAAAAACTAATTGGTTATCTTTTTAGTTCCATACTTAGAACGTGCATTTTTTCGTAACTTTAAACCATTGAAATCTAATTTTCCTCTAACTAAATGATACTTTATACCTGGTAAATCTTTTACACGACCTCCTCTTATTAAAACGTTAGAATATTCTTGTAAATTATGACCTTCTCCTGGTATATATGCGTTAACTTTTATTCCATTTGACAATCTTAATCTAGTCAATTTTCTTAACGCTGAATTGGGCTTTTTGGGAGTTCTCGTAAATATTTTTAAACATAACCCTTTTTTTTGGGGAGAAGACATTAAAGCAGGGGTTTTTCGTTGAATGACTTTTTTTTTTCTTTTTTTTTTTGATAACTGATTTATTGTAGGCATTAAATAATAAATTATAAAGAATCTTTTTAAAGAATTTACAATACCAAAAAGGGGACTTGAACCCCTACTCTGTTGTTTATAGAACTAGAACCTAAACCTAGCATGTCTACCAATTCCATCATTTTGGTACTCTATAATATTAAAAAAACATATTACTCGTTATCGGACTTGAACCGATACTCCACACAATAGAATCAAATTTTAAGTCTGACGTGTCTACCAATTCCACCAAACGAGCTTATTAAGTTAATAAATTAACATTTTGAATATAAATATATTCTTAATTTATTTATGCCTCAATTTGACATACTTACATTAGGATCTCAAACGTTTTGGGTAGGATTTTTTACAGCTTTATTATATTATTATAGCGTAAAAACTTTATTACCTTTATACGTGAGTGTAAAAAAAACTCGAATGAAAAAATTAAAAAAAAATTCGAGTGAAATTTTAAAATTCGAAGCAAAGCTTAAAAAAAAAAATAGTAATTTGATTACAAAAAATATAGATTTTTTAAGCTAACTGAATTAGTTATGAATTTTAAAAACGTTGTAGGCTGTGGGTTAATATAACATACTATAAGTACACAAGTTACCCTGTTAATCCACCCCACCAATAAACAGCAACGAATAGGAATAACCAAACAACATCTACAAAATGCCAATACCATGCGGCAGCTTCAAAACCAAAGTGATGCTCTTTTGTAAAATGATTATACACTAATCTTACAGTACAGATAAACAAAAAACATGTCCCAATAAACACATGGAAACCATGGAAACCTGTTGTCATGTAAAAACAAGACCCATAAACACTATCAGAAATAGTAAAAGATGATTCTAAGTACTCGAATACTTGAACTGCTGTAAATAATACTGCCAAAAATAAAGTTGCTAATAAGCCTCGAATAGCTTCTTCTTTATCCCCCAAAATAATAGCATAATGAGCCCAAGTCACTGTTACTCCCGAAGTTAGCAAATAAAAAGTATTAGATAAAGGTATTCCTGCTGCACCTATAATATCAATTGCTTCAGGCGGCCATACCCCTCCTATTTGAAAAACCGGAGAAAGACTTGAATGAAAAAAAGCCCAAAAAAATGCAAAAAAAAACATTACTTCAGATACAATAAATAAAATCATACCCATTCGTAAACCTTTTTGCACATCAATGGTGTGTTGACCTTCAAAAGTACCTTCTCGAACAATATCACGCCACCAAGTAAACATAACATATAACGTAATAAAAAAACCTGTTAAAAATAACCTAGACCCGCCTGCATATTTATGCATATATAAAACGCCTCCTGATGTCATCGCAAAAGCTCCTATAGAAGCTACTAAAGGCCATGGGCTGGGATCTACTAAATGAAAAGGATGTTTCTGTGTGCTTTCTTTTTTGATAGAATTTTTTAAATAATTTGCACTTAATATATTAGTAAGGTATATAGATTTCATAACTCTGAATATGAATTAACCTTAAAAATTGTTCTTATCACCGATTAAAATATTTGCAGTAACCAAATACTATAACTAAAAACATTTTTTAAGATGTAAAGGTAGATAATAAAGGGATTTAACCTTTATCAACTGTATTGAGTAACACCAAAACAAGTATACTTATTATAAAAGACTTATTTTATAACATACCAATGTCACTAAATTAGGGTTAATAAACAAAATCAACAAACCTATTACAACAATGGTAGAAAGAATAGATTTCGAGTAATCAATTGTTAGGCAAAGTTTTATATTTTTTGTTTTTTCAAAATAAAGTGTTTTTATAATACGCAAATAATAAAACGTTGAGATAACACTAATTAATATAATTAAAGTTGTAAATAAAAATATGGACGACTCTATAGAACATAAAAATACAACAGCTTTGGAATAAAAACCAACTAAAGGAGGTATACCAGCTAACGAAAAAAAAGCCGTTGAAAATAACAAAGCTAATGTCGGGTTGGTTATACTTAAAAAAGTTAAATCCGATAAATGTTTTGTTGATTTCAATAAATAGTATTTCTTAAAATTTACTGACATCAAAATGGACCAAACCCCTAAACTAGTAAAAACATAAATGAACAGGTAAAAAAGCATCGAATGAATTCCTTCAAAACTAATAGTACTAAACGCTAATATTAAAAAACCAACGTGACTTATTGAACTGTATGCAATAAGACTCTTAACTTTTCTTTGCTTTAACGCCCCTAAAGATCCAATAAAAACAGATATTAACGCAATAAAACTAAATAATTCAGAAAAACTAATAGCAATGCTACTAAAACTAAAATAAACCACTCGAACTAGTAATACTGTTAAACTTAATTTCGGCAATATCGCGAAAAATACAGTCGAAACCGTTGGCGAACCTTCATAAATATCAGGTGACCATAAATGAAATGGAGCCGCAGCTAGTTTAAAAAAAATCCCTGTTAACACAAAAATAATTGCTAAACTTAAAAAAACCGAAGTGCCATCATTTAATTGAAAAACAAATACTGACAAATCCTCTAAATTTGTTAAACCTGTAAAACCATATATATAAGAAAAACCTAACAATAAAAAACCTGACGATATAGAACCTAAAATAAAATATTTTAAACCAGATTCAGTCGAAAACGTCGAATTTTTTTTATACCCAGCCATTGCATAAAAAGATAAACTCTGTAATTCAATAGCAAGGTATATCGAAATTAAATCATAAGTCGAACTCAAGAGAAGCAATCCTTCCAAAGATAGTAAAACAATCAAAATATACTCAAATGATGTTAATTTTTGATGCTTAATATAATTTTTTGTTATAACAAGACAAACAATAGTTGAAACAACTAATATAATTTTTATAACTAAACTCAAGGGATCTTGAATAAAAGTGTTACTAAAAAACACAGTGTCTAACACAAGTTTTTGATCACACAACAATACAGTTTCAAACGTTAAAACTAATAACGCGACTGTAATCATCGAATCACTCAACAATGGAAAGTTTTTTTTCTTATTTGCAATAACTGCTGACCCAAAAATTACCATTGTTAAAATAGAAGTTCCTAGATAAAATTCTGGAAGAACTATCAACATATTTTTAAATGAATTGTATTCCATATTATTTATTATTGAATCAATATACTAAAACTTTTTTTTTGCCGTCTTTGCATTAGTATGCGTTCTCTGACCTCTAACAGGATAGCCTTTAAATTTTCTAATCCCTTTACAAGACTTGATATCTAAAAGTCTTTTATTAACTAACTGTTTTTGTTTTTGTAACTCTTCATTTACAATTATAACAGATTCTTTTACAAACTTATCAATTTTATTTATTTGATAAATTGATAGATCAGACACGAACAACTCTTTTGTAAATCCTAATTGATTACAAATATTAATTGCTTGATTTTTACCTATTCCATACACATCTGACAAAGCTATATGCAATCGTTTATTATACTTTAAATCAGTTTCTAATAAATAAACCATTATCTAATTATTCTAAGCCCGCTTAATTCCAAAACCATTTCTATTTGAAACATATTTTTTTAAAGCAATTCGAGATAATTTAAATTCAGAAATCACTCCATGAGATCTACCTGTTGAAATGCAACGGTTTCTAACTTTCGTTTTTGAAGAACAGTATTCTAATTTTTTTACTGCCTCTGCAGATTTCCATTGAATACTTTTTAAAATATTTTCATTGTATGAAATACTTTTTAATATACTATTTTTAGATTCATACTGATTAAACAATTGTCGTTTTACATTGTCTTTCTTTATTAAATATTTCATTCAAATAATTGTTATACATATCGAAAAAGACGGGATTTGAACCCGCGGTCTTCAGCGTGACAGGCCGACACTTTAACCAACTAAGCTACTTTTTCTAAAATTATTTTTAATTTAAACATATTTTCTAACAACCTGTTTTGAAATAATTTGTTTTTTTTTATTAAATTTAACCAAATTTGTTAAAACCACGGCACAAATTACAGATAATAATAAAATCAAACCTCCAATTAAAAACTCTAATAAATACGTCGTGTATAAAACTTGACCAATCGTTTCTACATTTGAAACAGAATCTAACTTTACATACCAACTACTATAACTGTTTTTTAATGAACTAAATTCATAAGGGTTAAATTCTAAATTTTGGATGAAAAAAGAAGTCACTTCAAACAAAAAAATCAACGACAACAATAATCCAACTGGAAAATATTTCATTAAATCTCGTTTAAAATTTACTAATTTAATATCCAACATCATAATAACAAATAAAAATAAAACCGCAATTGCCCCTACATAAACTATTATAAACATTAAAGATATAAACTCTGTTTCTAATAAAAAAACTAATCCCGCTGAATTAATAAAAGTTAATACTAAAAACAATGCAGAATATATGGGATTTTTTACTGTGATCACTAAAAAAGCACTCAACAGACATAACATTGAAAAAAAATAAAAAAGTATTGTGTTTACCATAATCAAAAAAACAAAATAACACTTTATAGGATTTGAACCTATGACCGTCAGCTTAGAAGGCTGCTGCTCTATCCAAACTGAGCTAAAAGTGCATGTTTTGTTTTTAGTCCCATTCAAGACCAAAAACAAACCAAACATAGGCAAAACCTATACCTAATTCAATAATAAAATCTACCATAGCACAAAAACCAATACTATTTATAGAAGAAAGCGATACACTCCATGGGAATAAAAACATGGCTTCAATGTCGAAAACAATAAAAAGTATTGCCACTAAATAAAATTTTACATCAAATTTGTTACGTGCATCTTCATAAGGTTCAAAACCGCACTCATAAGTAGATAATTTTTCAGTATCTGGATTCTGAAATATTAATAAATAAGACAAGGTTAATATAACAGTCCCTAAAATTATAGAGATCGATAAAAAGACTAAGATATAAAAATATTCTGTGTATATAAACGATAAATAAGATGTCATATTAGAGTACGAAACCTCTAAATTACTGTCATATGTGTTGGTATTAGAATTATTGACCAAAATATTTTTTTGTAACCATTTTTCTAAAATACTTGTATTCATTATTTTAATATTTTAAATGTAAAATTTTTAAAATTATTCAATTTTTAGTACTTGTTAGCTTAAAATTTTACAATTTTTACACAGCAAGCCTATTAATGTAATAGTCTATTACAACTTGTTAGAAAATATGTTTTAAGGTTAGTTTCTTGCTTAGATGCTTTCAGCAATTATCTATTATAAACGTAGCTACTTGGCTGTGCTATAAATATAACAACCAATCCACCATAGGTTTACTTTTCCTGGTCCTCTCGTACTAAGGTCTAATCCTTTCAATTTTCTTTTACTTACGGTAGATAGGGACCAAACTGTCTCACGACGTTCTGAACTCAGATCATGTACCACCTTACTTACCGAACAGGTAAACCCTTGGAACCTTTTTCAATTCCAGGATGTGATAATCCAACATCGAGGTGCCAAACCACTCCGTCGATAGGGTCTCTAAAGAGTGATTAGCCTGTTATCCCTGGCGTATTTTTTATTCGTTGAGCGATGGACTTTCCACGTAGAACCACCGGATCACTATAACCGACTTGCGTCTCTGTTTGATTTGTCAATCTTACAGTCAGGCAAACATTTACTATTATGCTCTACATTTGTTATTTTTCAAATTGAGTTTACCTTTGCACGCCTCCGTTACTTTTTAGGAGGCGACCGCCCCAGTCAAACTACCCGGTACGCAATAGTTTAATTTATATATTAGCAGTAAAAAGCTTTAAGAGTAGTATTTCACTTAAGTTTTCATAATTTACTATAAACGTAAAGATATCAGAAACTCCTACTTATTCTATACATAAAAATTTTTACTGCAATGCATACCTATAGTAAAAATGCACAGGGTCTTTCCGTCTAGCCGTAAGTATTCCGCATCTTCACGGAAATTTTAATTTCACTGAGATTGTGTTGGAGACAGTAGGACAGTCATTACGCCATTCATGCAGGACACCAATTAAATGCCAAGGAATTTCGCTACCTTCGGACCGTCAAGGTTACAGCCGCCGTTTACTGGGGTTTCTTTTTCAAGCCAAAACCTAAAAAATTAATCTTGCAGCACTGGGCAGGCGTCAGTTTCTATACGTCTTCTTACGAATTAGCAGAAACCTAGGTTTTTGTTAAACTGTTGCTGTCCCCGATTCTGTGACAACTATAAAAGGTTTCCCTTATACAGTTACTCCTTCTCCCTATGTTACGGAGTCAATTTGCCGAGTTCCTTCAACACAATTATCTCAAGCGCCTTAATTTACTAAATTTGTTTACCTGTGTCGGTTTACAGTACGGTATTTATAAATAATTATTTATGCTATTTCTTGAAAACTCTATAAAACTAATATAAAATATTGAATATTAATAATATTTGAATTTTGTCACATAAATTATCTTGTTATTACTAACAAAAACCCATCAAATACAACTTTCGTTTTCTTTTTAGGGACCGAGTTTATATTAAAGCATATTCATCTTTAAATAAGGAGGTTTAACCTTGCCTTATAAACCTAAAACATAAGGCGACAGCGTTTTTTACGCTGTTAATCGTTACTCATATCAATATTCTCAATTTTGATATTTCCAACACATATCAATATGTATCTTCATAAATATACAAAACGTTCTGCTACCATTATATTAACATTTTTATAATATAATTTACCGTTTCGGTTAAGTTATGTAAGCCCCTTTACATTTTTGACGCAAAAAAACTATATCCGTGAGCTGTTACGCTTTCTTTAAAGGATGGCTGCTTCCAAGCCTACCTGCCGATTGTCTTAATTTTTTTACTATCTTTTTCACTTAATAACTTTTAGGGACCTTAACGAATAATCTGGGCTGTTTCCCTCTCGACGTATGGATCTTAGCACCCATAGTCTGTCTGTTTAAATTCTAAAATATTTATATTCGGAGTTTCATTAAATTCAGTAAGACGCTAAATCCCCCTAGTTTATTGAGTGCTCTACCCTAAATAATTGTACATTTAAACGCTCTACTTAAATAGATTTCGCAGAAAACCAGCTATCTCTAAGTTTGATTGGCCTTTCACCCCTAACCACAAATCATCCCAGTATTTTTCTACAGACACGGGTTCGGTCCTCCAATAAGCGTTACCGCTGCATCATCAACCTGTTCATGGTTAGCTCACTTAGTTTCGGGTTTTATTTTAGAGACTTTGCGTTTTTTAAAACTCATTTTTTTTTTGCCTACACTTAATTTTACACAGTTTAAGCTTGCCACTAAAATAAAGTCATTGATTCATTATGCAAAAGGAACGCTATTACTTTTTAAAGCTTTAACTAATTGCATGCAAGATGTTTCAGGATCTGTTTCAAATTCTCAAATTCTATTTCACCTTTCCCTCACGGTACTTTTCACTATAAATTATCAAAAATGTTAAGACTTAGAAGGTGGTCCTCCTATTTTCAAACAAAACACAACATGTATCATTTTACTTAATATTCATATAAGACGTATTTTTTTACAGGGCTAAAAAACCTTCTACGGCAATATTTAACTAATTTTCAAAAAATAACGCAAAATAAATGTCTTTTTTGCTTTCGCTCGCCACTACTTACAATTTCTCGTTTGATTTCTTATTTAGTTACTTAGATGATTCAGTTCACTAAATTTTAAGTTTATTTTTCAATAAACATCTTAATTTCAAAAAAGATGGGTTTACCCTATACGGAAATTTAAAGCTCTCAACAATAAAAATTATTCGCTTTAAAATATCGTTATACTAACGTCCGATTACTTTTGATATTATAGGCATTCACTTCATGCATAGTATAATTTTAAAAACATAACGAAAGAGAGATTCGAACTCCCGACATTTGGATTATGATTCCAACGTTCTAACCAACTGAACTATTTCGTCTATCTAAATATTGAATTGGTAGTAATTCTATGAAACTTTTTAATAAATACACTACATTTTAATTTATCCAGCTGCACGTTCCCGTACAGCTACCTTGTTACGACTTCATACAAGTCAAATATTTCTCAATGGGTTTAAAAAAACAAATATTAGATTTTTCATAAATATTAATTATTTAAAAAACCTTCAAGTAAAACAAACTTCCTGCATGTGACGGGCGGTGTGTACAAGGCCAGAGTACAAATTCACCACAACATTCTGATTTGTGATTACTAGTGATTCCAACTTCATGTAAACGAGTTGCAGTTTACAATCCGAACTTAAAAAACTTTTAAAGATTACCTGAAACTTACGTTTTAGTTACCTATTGTTGTTTCTATTGTAGCACGTGTGTAGCCCAATTTATAAGGACCACAGTGACTTGGCGTCATTCTCACCTTCTATCTATTTATCATAGACCGTGTCTTTAAAATATAAATCTATTTCTATTTGTAACAGATTTAAACATATGTAATCATTAAAGACAAGAGTTACGCTCGTTAAAGGAATTAACCAAAAATCTCACGACACGAACTGACGACAGTCGTGCAATACCTGTATAAAAAGTCATTTTTTTAAAATTCAAGTTCAAAAAAATAATCTTTAATATTCAAAAATTGGTAAGGTTTCGCGCGTATTATCGCATTAAACCACATGCTCCACCACTTGTAAAGGCCCCCGTCAATTCCTTTGAGTTTCAATCTTGCGATCATACTCCTCAGGCGGAGTGCTTAACGTGTTAACTTTAAAATCTAATATTTATATTAAATTTTAGCACTCATTGTTTACAGCAGTAGACTACCAGGGTATCTAATCCTGTTTGCTACCTACGCTTTCGTTCCTCAACGTCAGTTATTATTAAAGAATTGCCTTCGCTTTAGGTATTCCTCCGTAGATCTACAAATACCACCTCTACACACGGAATTCTATTCTTCTATAAAAAACTCAAAGTAAAACAGTTTTAATTATTTAATTAAGGTTAAGCCTTAATCTTTTTTAATTAACTTATAATACCGTCTACGAACCCTTTACGCCCAATTATTCCGAATAACGCTCGCCCCTCTCGTATTACCGCGGCTGCTGGCACGAGATTAGCCGGGACTTTTTTATTACATAACGTCATGATCATTTTTGTAATAAAAGAATTTTACAACCAAAAAGCTGTCGTCATCCAAGTAATATTGCTGGATCAAACTTTCGTTCATTGTCCAATATTCCTCACTGCTGGCCAAATAGTTAGCCTGGACCTTGTCTCAGTTCCAGTGTGGTTGATCATCCTCTCAGACCAACTAAAGATCGTAGGCTTGATAAGTCTATTAAACTACCAACAACCTAATCTTTTGCAGATTTATCTTAAAGCAAATAACATAAAAATAAGTCATTTTTTATAATTATATTTACCATTCAAAGTTTGCATTAATTAATGCAAATTTACCTTAAATAATTAATGTTATTATTTAAAGTTCTGTTTTATAGTAAACTAAAAGGCAAAATTCTACAAATTACTCACCCGTTTGCCATGATAACTTACAACAAGTAATTTATCATTCAACTTGCATGTGTAAAGCATATTACTAGCGTTCATTCTGAGCCAGGATCAAACTCAAATTATAACAGTTACTTATATTAATATATAATTAACTTTTGTGATTTAAAATCTTTAGATAAAAATAAACTTCAACAGGAGTTTAACCTTAAAAATACGTATTGAAGTTAAAAATTTACAAACGAAACCTTACTTTAATGATTCAGAAAATATATGAGGAGTATAATTGCTCATTTCAACAGCTAAAACTACAATAGGCATAAACGCATGGTTTACTCCACAAATTTCACTACATTGCCCAAAATACAGACCACTTCTTTTAATAAAAAAACTTAATTGGTTTAACCTACCAGGGCAAGCATCAACTTTTACCCCAAAAGACGGTACTGTCCAACTATGTAAGACATCAGCCGCACTTACTAACAACCTTAAATGAGTTTTAGTCGGTAAAACTACTCTTTTATTTGTTTCTAAAAGTCTAAAATAACTTTCTTTATTAGGAATACCATCTAATGCCATCATATAACAATTATATTTTAGCGTGCTTTTATCAGGTAAACATGTTATATAATCAGAATATTCATAACTCCAATACCACTGATGACCGATAACTTTTAAAGTAATTGCAGGATCTACAATTTCATCCATTGAATATAACAATGAAAATGAAGGTACAGATAATATTAACAGAATTAATGCTGGTAAAGATGTCCATACAATTTCTAAATCTTCAGAATGGGTAAACATTTCTGATTTTGCTGAATTATTAGTATCTACATAATATTGTAAACATGTTAAAAGTAACCAACCAACAAATAATGCTATAAAAGATAAAATAACCATCAAATGGTTATGAAATTCAATGATACCTTCCATTGTAGGTGATGCAGGTTCACTAAATGATGTTTGCCAATGCACGGGAGCATCGCAAAAAATTTTAATATTATTATATATCATCATTAACAATTAAAAATTAATTGAGGTAAGATTTGAACTTACAAAAAATTTTCTCAATTTAATAAATAAACACTAAATACAATAACTTAACCTAAAACTTTTATTTAGATTGAGATACAAATAATATTTCTTGTTCACCTTAAAAACTCAACCTAAATTGTTTAATTTTTTTTTAGTATCAAAATAATTTCAAAGATATTTTTTAAACCGTTTGTCAAAAGGAACTTTAAAATTAGCTATATATTTTTTATGTGTTATCGACAAAAACGAAAACTGTTTTTTAAATACTACATGTTTTTGTTTCAAAAATAAAGTTTCCGGACCTTTATTTTTAATTATATTATAGAAAAATGACGGGACTAGCTTATTTTTTTCTATAACATTTAATCCTTTAAATTTCACTCCAACTTGATTTAAATTTGTAATATAAAGATAACTTTTTAATGATAAAAAATATGAAAATTTCAATTTACTTATTTTCTTAAAACCTCCTAAAGAAAAATTTATACAATATTTTGGAATCCGTTTTGTTAAAAAAACAGAATCCGTATCAGAATAGACACAACTGTTATGAGGAATTGTTTTATACCTATAAATGAAAATTCTGGAATAGGAGGTAACACTTGCCGCAATATGAACAGCAACGTTATAAGCAGAGGAACTTTCTATATTTATTTTTTCCTTATTAACTAATAAATTTCCAAAATTCATAAATTTTAAATCTTTTATCAAAAAATTATTTTTTAAAAAATGTAATTCATTAAAATTGACAATACTCTTAGAGTGTTTAACCAATTTCATACCAAATCTGCCATACAAAGAGTTTAAAAGATATTTTGAAATTTTATTTAACGGGTGTTTTTTTAAAACAAACAAAGATCTAACACTGTAAATTTCATTAACAAAGTCATAAAAAATTTTACCACGTCTAAATCTAAATGATTTTAAAATTTTTACCCTATACCCAAGACTTACAGCAGCTTTTAACTCTTCTGAAAAATAAACAGCTTTCCAATTACCCAAACCTGTTACAATTCCATCAACTATACTGTGTTTTGGTAACAAAGGTATGTATAAATTATGAGGAGTAATGATTTCAACTTCAGCTATCCCAAAAAAACTGAAAAACTCATTTAATTGTGGTTTTTTAAAATATTCCGAAATACCTACTGGCATATCCAAATTCATAACCGTAGGATATAAACTATTAACATCATAATGAAAACCATTTTTTAAAAGAGGTTTATATAATTCCGTTAGACCTCCAAAATAACTGTTTCGAAAAAACGAGTCTTGAACATAATTGTTTTTAAAAATAACCGGTTGCTTGTAAAAATTTATTAAATACATATTTAAAGTTAACGACGGTAATGTTAGAAATGGAATTGTATTAAAAGAAAATACTGATAAAAGTAAACCTGAAAGCTTTATAAAACTCTCATGTAAACACAAAACATCATTTTTTAAAATCATTTTTACGTAAAAAGGCTTTTTTAACCAAATTTTTGTAATTGTAGAATAATTGAAATTCCATTTTTGATAAAAAAGATTCGTCAGTGAAGTTAATTTTTTTAAAGAGTTTGGAAATAATAAATATGAATCTTTAATTACTATTGTTTCTAATTCTATCCGATAAATTTTATTATTCCGTTCAATGAAATTGATTTTATGTGGTGGTAGAATTTTATATAAACTATTTAATAACAAAAATCCATCAAACGAACTTAAATTATGAAAATAAACAACTGAATTTGATGCTTTGTCTACAAATTGTTCTAAAACTTCTAAAAATTTATCACCATACAAAAAATTCTCGAATGGTATAATTTCTAAGTTCGATACACTGCCATCTAAATTTGTATACCCTAAAGCAATAGGTTTATGAACATTATTTACTAAAACAGTTTCAATATCAGCATAAATGATTTTGGGAGAATTTATGTCAAAAGTACTATCAGAACTTTTTTTTATGATATATTTACTAGAATCCATTAAATTAACATAATTTTTAAAGATAGTAATTTATCCACCGTATAATTGTTTAATAATTTCAAGAAAGATGAAAAAATAAAATTTCGGATTAACATGATATTCTGAAAAAAATAAACTGATTTGTAATTATTACTACATAAAATTTTAACATGTTTTTGCTTGACCTCATCTTCTATTGATATAAAGACAATTTCAACTTTACAATTTATATAATCTTGATTTCCTATTCGCTTTTTTAACATTTCACTATTGTTGATATAATTAAAAACCTTGTAAATTGGAATTATAATACTGTAAGGTAATTGAGTAGAAACATTTCTTAATTCAAACATTGAAAGTATATTATCTTGGTTTTTAATTATTTTGAAATGAGATGATACACTATCTGAATATTGGTTAAAAATTTTATCCATCATATTGTTAAAATTTGCTGTTTTATAGTCGGTAAATTCTTTTGCTATAACTTCTTTTTTTAGTAATTTTTTTTTTCTGAATAATTTTTCTGAAATCTTTTCCAATGTATGAAAAATATTTAAAATAATTTTTTTAAAATTTTTAAAACTAAACACAAGGGTAAATAACGGGACTTGAACCCGTGACAGCCAGAGCCACAACCTGACACTCTACCTACTGAGCTATATTTACCAAATTAAATTTTTTTCCAGTTATTTAACCTTAATTTGTTGTTTTTATTTATGTTTCATTTTTTAATTATTTGAAAATAACACAATTCTTCATGAAAAACACATAAAATACTATAAAAAACACTTAAAATAACACAATT
>Ga0213866_10000371_pt1 | contig 37216 bp, 30 predicted proteins | sample PICome_11_FD_160079 | JGI IMG/M metagenome (GOLD analysis project Ga0213866, IMG submission 160079) | Coastal seawater microbial communities near Pivers Island, North Carolina, United States - PICO284 | ecosystem: Environmental > Aquatic > Marine > Coastal | place: USA: North Carolina... | reverse complement strand
AGAGGTGAAATCTTGAGTGAGTTGCCATCATGATAGAGGTACGGGCCACTAAACCCAACCGCGCAATCATATTTCTTGAGTCAAGATAACTCAGGTTTGGAGTGCCCCTGATCATCGTCGACCAACTTGCCAGAACGTGTTCAAAAGCCCAGTTCAGCGGCCCAAGACGACGCCATCGAGTGACTCGAACATGGCGTCGGATCCCTGCTGCCAGCGGGCTGAACCGCCGTAGTACGCTAGCGAACCCGGCTCAGCCCTGCCGTAGCCGTTGTAGTAGCTGACGCAGTCTCGTAGCGGGGCGCTTGCTGAGTCGGCACGGGCACAGTGACGAGCCCACCGCTGCTCGGCCTCATCGGTGACCTCGATAGTAAGGGCATCGTGGTCGCGGACAGCCTCGATCGCCTTCACCACGTGCTTCACGTGGGCCTCGATCGAGTCGGTGAAGTTGAAGCTGCCACCACCCCCCTGCGGGCCAGTGATGACGTAGAGATTCGGATACCCGGCGTGGTGCACGCCGAGGACAGACCGGGTACCGCCATCCGCCCATTTCTCCATGATCGAGCGTCCGTCAACGCCACGAACCATGTCGAATACATCGCTTGCGAAGAAGCGGAATCCGGTGGCGAAGATAATCACATCGAGGTCGTACTCGGTGCTGGCATGATGTACGCCTCGCGGCGTGATCCGACGCACCCCAGTGGGCGCGCAATCCACGAGGTGCACGTGAGGGAGATTGAACGACGGCAGGTATTCGTCATGGAACGTCGGCCGCTTACACCCATACGGGTACCACGGCTTGAGCGCCTCTGCGGTGGCCGGGTCTACGACAATCGCATCGACTCGAGTGCGGATCTGTTCCATGATCCGGTAGTTCGTGTCGAGCAGTTTCTCGACGTGCTCCTCGGCGGTGAGCTCACCTTCGTGTCGTTTGCGTTCCTTCCAGTCGTCGACCTCACCGGCGAGGTACGCGTCGTTGGCCTTCAGCGCCGTGCGACCGGCCGAGATGCGAGCAAAGCGATCGCGACGAGCAACGGCCCACCCGGGCTCGTTCGACCAGCGCTCGCGTTCTTCATCGGTGGTCTCGCGCTGATCACGCACGTCGATGGTCGATGGCGTCCGCTGAAAGACGTGGAGCTCGCCGACGACTTTCGCCAACTCGGGCACGGCCTGCACCGAGGTCGCGCCCGTACCGATGATGCCGACGCGCTTGCCTTCGAGGTCGACGTCGTAATTCCAGCGCGACGTATGGAATGACTGACCCTCGAACGAGTCGATGCCAGGGATGTCGGCGAGCTGAGGCGTGGTGAGGATGCCGTTGGCGAGTACGACGTGGCGGGCACGCATCGAATCGCCGCGGTCAGTCGTGATCGTCCACCGCTTGTCGTCGGCGTTCCAGTCGATGCCTTCGACGTTCGTATGAAAGAGACATCCGTCGTAGAACTTCAAATGGTCGGCCATACGCCGGCAGTAGTCCAGGATCTCGAAACCCGACGCGAACTTCATTGACGGGATGTAGTCCATCTCCTCGAGCAGAGGCAGGTATGAGTAACTCTCGACATCACATGCAACACCGGGATAACGATTCCAGTACCAGGTGCCCCCGACATCGCCGCCTCGTTCACACACGCGTACGTCGTCGAAGCCCGCTGCCCGAAGGCGGTACCAGAGGAGCAGTCCCGAAAAGCCAGCGCCGACGATCAAGATCTCACACTCGTCGGTGAGCGCCTCGCGTGGAACCGGCTCTGCCGAGTAGTGATCGACAAGGTACCGACGGAAGTCGCCCTCCATCGAGATGAAGTCCCCCGACCCTGCACGTTGCTGCTTGTCGGCTCGGTAGCGGGCGCGGGCTTCGTCGTCAAAGGTCGCGCCCGCCGGCTGCTCGGGCAGAGTCGTGAGCTCGGTGTCGGCGACGACGTTGTAGCCCGAGCCTTGGACTCGCGGGTTCGCAGCTGCGCGAGTGTCGAATCGTTTTCGACCAGTCGCCGGGTCGATGGTGATCGCCTGCCTTTCGGTCATCATCAGTCTCCTGCGTCGGGTTTCCATGCGTCGCCAAACACGTCGGCGAACGCCATCTCGTTCGGGGAACGTCGAGTGATCGGGCCGTGACCGCGGCCGGCCGGCCAGCCGAGGGGCACGACTCCGACCGGCGCCCACTCGTCCGGAGCCCCAACGATGGTCTGCACCTCCGGCTCAAAGCGGGCGTGCAGTGTGGTTAGCACGCAGCCGAGGCCTTCGGCCCGCGCCGCTAGCAATGCGTTCTGGACCGCTGGATACACCGAACCACCTCCGACGAGCGACACCCGGTCGAGGTGGTCGTCAGTGATCGTCATTCTCGACGGGTTGGCAAGGAATACAAGGATCACCGGCACCTCGTGAAAGTGCTCGGCGAGGTGAGTGCCCGCGTCCAGCGTGCGTCGCGCCGACTCGCGTTGCCGTTCGTCAGCGATCCGGCTGATTTTCATGGCGTAGTCTTTGGCGTAATCCCGCCAGATAGGCGCGTATAGATCGGCCATTGCACGCTTGCAACCCGGATCCTTCAGCACGACGATCCGCCACTGCTGACCGTTGCCCCCGGTCGGCGCCCAACAGGCTGCCTGAAGCACTCGTTCGACTACGTCGTCCGGAATTGGGTCGAGGCGCAGCCGGCGCACAGCGCGCTGAGTACTCATGAGCCCATACAAGACGCCAGCCTCATCCCCCATGCTCCGAACGTACTCAGTCGATCAATCTCCTTCCCCATCAGAAACCTCGGCAGAAACAACGTCCTGATCTAAAGCTCGGACGGCACATCGTCGGGGCAATAAGTCAGAGCAGTCGGTCCGGACCGAAGGAGCGCGGCAGCAACTCATCGATCCGCATCGTCAGCGCAGCACCGCCTGGGGCGGTTGCGTGAACAACCGTGTCGGGCGTCGAGAACTCACGAATGCGCTGGCGGCAGCCGCCACACGGCGTGCCCGGCGTGCCGTCGTCACCGGCGGGCGCAGTGGTGACGATCTCGGCGATACGCGCCGCCGGACCAAGTATCGACACCATCTGCGCTATCGCACTCGTCTCAGCACACCAACCCTCCGGATACGAAGCGTTCTCGATGTTGCAGCCGGCGAAGGTCTCACCTGTAGTCGTACGGATCGCGGCACCGACTGGGAACGACGAATATGGGCTGTGTGACCGAGTCGCTGCATCCTCGGCGATAGCCACTAGTTCGTCTGGAACAACGGGCATGCGGGCGACGTTACCGCTGGCATTGCCCACCAGTGGTACCGGTCACAGGTCGGCGCTCCTTGGGTAGTAATCGCCTGGCTCGACGGCGGCGCGGTCGCGGTTGAAGTCACCATCGAACGGCCATGAATCGTCGATCCCGAACTGAAGGAACCGACCCAACTCGCCGCCATCAGCAGCCTCGTTGCCAACCAACGACCAGGCCTGACGCTTGTACGCCCAGTTGTTGGGATCGAGGCGATGGGTCTCACGCCAGTGAGCGAAAGCTGACTCGCGATCATCAGCACGCCACGCGTCGGCACCGAGTTCGAACCGGGCAGCCGCTTCGGACTGACCGGCGTCACGAGGTTGCGAGGCTGCGATCACCTGGTTGGGGGTCAGCGCATACTGCGACTCAGCCCCCTTCGCTGCCCAATCGCGAACTATGTCGGCGTAGGAGTCACGATTCTGACCGGCGCCGTATGGCGACTGCTCACCCGCCTCAATTGCCTTGCGCTCAGCCTCGGCGAGGACGTCGGCAAGCCATTTCGGGTAATCCTGCGGGCCACCCCAGCCTGGTTCGGCGGGACGAGCGATTACGCCAGCTTCGTCGATCCACACGACATTCGGGATGTTGACGACACCGAACGCCCGCTCCATCACGTGATCGCTGTCAACCAGTGACGGGTGTTCGGGCGACGCAGCTTCAATAAAATCTCGGAGCGCCTCGGCGCCTTCGGTTTCGACGCCGACCGTGATCACGGTGACCGGCGTACCGCCCTCACGAAGTTCGGAGTGAAGGGCCTGCCAACCTGGCAGGTCGTAACGGCAGCCTCAATAGGGCGCCCACGCAACGAGCACCACCTTCTCCCCACGGAACTGCGACAGGCGTACCTCGTTGCCATTCAGAGTATGCAGTGTGAGGTCAGGCGCCTCGGCGGTGACGAGCGCTCGCCCCCCGAACGACGCAGGGCCAATAGCGAAGCGGCCTCGATTAACGTCGGCCACGATCGACATCCCAAGCCGCTCGGCCGCGTTACGGACGTCGAAATCACCCTCGCCGAGCGGCACGCACACTTCACCTTTGCAGGCGCCCTGGGCCTTGATCTCCCAACCAGTGCCCGCCGCGAAGGCCGCTGCGTCGATGTCGAGAGTGTCGGTCAGCATCTCACCATGCTGACAGCTCGTTGCCTACGCGGATCAGTCGGCCGTCGCCTGCGATGCGCCCATCGGGTCTGAGACGCAGATAAGTAGCCTGATTCACGTGAATCTGCGCCTCGACAAGCACCCGTCGTTTCCCGGTCGACCCGGCCCCGTGCTCGTCGTCGTCGCCGACGGTGTCGGTGTGCAACCTCCTAGCGCAGCGAACGCCGTCACCGAGGCCAACACGCCCGTGCTCGACAGGCTGTTCGGTTCCGAGCTCTACACAGAACTTGCCGCCCACGGCCGGGCAGTCGGGCTACCCAGCGACGACGACATGGGCAACTCCGAGGTGGGCCACAACGCTCTCGGCGCAGGCAGAGTCTTTGCGCAGGGCGCCAAGCTTGTCAACCAGGCAATCGCGTCTGGATCCATCTTCGAATCCGACGTTTGGGCCCAGGCGATCGCCCATGGCCGCAACGGAACCCTCCATCTCCTTGGGTTGCACTCCGCCGGCAACGTCCACAGTCACACCGAACATCTGTACACGCTGCTCCACAGGGCCGCCGAGGAAGGAGTCACGAGCTGCGCAGTGCACATCCTCCACGATGGTCGCGACGTGCCGGCGCGGTCAGCACTCGGTTACATCGAGACGACCGAGGCCGTGCTCGCTGAGATCAACGAAGGCGGCGACGATCGCAACTTCCGCATCGCTTCGGGCGGCGGCCGCATGACGATCACGATGGATCGCTACGAGGCCGACTGGTCGATGGTCGAAGCGGGCTACATGTGCCACGTCCACGGAGAGGGCCCGGTGTTCGTGTCGGCGACCGAAGCGGTCGAGACGATGTACGGCGAAACCAACAAGGGCGACCAGTACCTCGGCCGCTTCGTCGTCGGCGACGCCGACGGTGTGCCCCTGGGAACGATCACCGATGGCGACGCCGTCCTCCTCTTCAATTTCCGCGGCGACCGTGCGATCGAGATCAGCCGTGCGTTCGAAGAGACCGACTTCGATGTGTTTGACCGGGCTGGCGCCAACGGCGAGGCCGCGCCCGACGTGTTCTATGCGGGCATGCTCCAGTACGACGGCGACGCCCTCGTGCCGAAGCAGTACCTGGTAGCGCCACCGAGGATTGACCGCACGATGGGTGAGTTCCTCTGCGCCGCGGGCGTGAAGAGCTTCGCAGTGTCCGAGACCCAGAAGTTCGGCCACGTCACATACTTCTGGAACGGCAACCGTTCGGGCTACATCGACGAGTCCCTGGAGACCTACGTAGAAATCCCGTCCGATAACATCGAGTTCGACCAGAGGCCCGAGATGAAGGTGCGTGAGATCACCGACGAGGTGATCGATCTTCTCGCCTCAGGCGAGTATCGGTTTGGGCGGCTCAACTTTCCGTCGGGCGACATGGTCGGACATACCGGCGACCTCGGTGCCACGGTCAAGGCGATGGAGGTGATCGACGAGTCAGTGGCCCGGCTAATGGACACAATCGACGAGCTCAACGGTGTACTCGTGTTCACCGCCGACCACGGAAACGCCGACATCATGTTCGAGGAGAAGAACGGTCAACGTGAGCCGAAGACCAGTCATACATTGTCACCAGTGCCGTTCGTGATCCATGACCCCAACTACGACGGCGAGTACCGGATCGATCCGCCGCCGGGACCAGGCCTCGCCAACGTTGCGGCGACTGTGTTCAACCTCCTCGGCTATGAACGGCCCGGGGATTACCTCCCCGCCGTTATTGCCTTCTGACGCTGCAGATCATCTCTGACACGAGTTGTAACGTCCAGGCATGGGGATCAGGAGCGTGCAAGAGATGGTTGAGGCCGCCAAGGCCGAGATCGGCAACATCTCACCGGCCGAGGCAAGACGGCGGGCCGACGAGGAGGGGGCGCTCATCGTCGACATCCGTGACGTGCGTGAGCTGCAGCGGAGCGGGGTGGTGCCAGACGCGCATCACGCACCCCGCGGGATGCTCGAGTTCTGGGTAGCTCCTGACTCGCCGTATTTTCAAGACGTGTTTGCCGAGGACCGCGAATTCATCTTTCACTGCGCCTCGGGCTGGCGGTCGGCGCTGACCGCCAAGACTCTGCAGGACATGGGGCTCGAGCGCGTGAGCCACATCGAAACCGGCTTCACCGGGTGGAGTGACGACGGCATGCCAGTTCAGCCCTACGACGACTGGAACGCTGCGCGAAAGGCGGGCCGATGAGCTTCAGCTACCCCAGCACCTAGATCTCCTTGTGTTGTGCAGTTGAGCATGTGACGGCTGGGGCTACCGGCGAGTAGCCTTATCTTCCACATGAGTGCCGCGACTGACACCGACGCTTCCACCGACGCGCCCGTTAAGCGACTTCGTCCCCACCAGCTTTCGCTGGTGCTGTTTATCGCAATCGCAGGCTTCACCGTGGTCTCGGGAATCATCCCCCAGATCACCAAGTGGAAGAGCGACAGCGAGATCCATCGGACGGTGTTCACCAACATCCCGGGCCCGCTTCAGATTGCGTTCTACTCGATCATCCCGGTGATGCTCGTGTGGGTTGGCCTGATGTTTGCCAACCGTATGAAGAACTGGGAACGCGGCGGCCCGGCCCTCCGTCGCACGACGGCTAAAAACGCGAAACAACGCCTCGCGGACTTCCGTGCCGGCGTCTACATGCAGACGCTGCTGCGCGATGCGGGCGCTGGCCTCATGCACTCGCTGATCTACTTCGGGTTCCTCGGCCTGCTTGCCGTCACGACGGTGCTTGAAATCGACCATCAGATGCCTGAGGAACTGAAGTTCCTTCACGGAGACGTGTATCGCAGCTATGTGGCATTCGGCGATCTAATGGGCCTCATCTTCATGATCGGCATGGCATGGGCGATCGTGCGTCGCTACGTACATCGCCCATACCGGATCCGCATCAAGTCGAAACCCGAGCATGCTTGGATCCTCGGAACTCTGTTTGCTATCGGCCTCACCGGCTTCGGCTCCGAGATGTTCCGCATCGCCCAGGAAGACATGCCCGACTACGAGCGTTGGAGCTTCATCGGTTATCCGCTCGCCACCCTCGTTGAGGGTTGGTCGCAGTCGGCGCTCGACACGTGGCACCAGTGGTGGTGGATCGCCCACGTTGCCAGCTTCATTTTGTTCCTCGCGCTGTTGCCGGTCACGATGCTGCGCCACATCTTCACCTCGCCAGTCAACATGTTCCTGAAGGACAAGGATCGCCCAAAGGGAGCGATGCGTCCGATGCCAAACCTGATGGAGACCGAACTCGAGAGCTTCGGTGCCTCGACCGTCGAAGACTTCACCTGGAAGCAGCTATTGGACCTCGACGCCTGCACCATGTGCGGCCGTTGCACCTCTGTCTGCCCAGCACACGCCACCGGCAAGCCACTCGACCCTCGCGAGATTGTGCTCAAGTCGGGTGAGGTGATGGCAGCGACCGGCTCGCCGGCGACCACCCCGCCGCTCGGCACCGTGCCAGAGATCAAGGTCGAAGCCAACAACCTCTTCGAGCGCATCACCGCCGAAGAAATCTGGGCCTGCACCACCTGCAAAGCGTGCGACGAGATCTGCCCGGTGAACATCGAGATCACCGACAAGATCTTCGACATGCGGCGCTACCTGTCGCTGATGGAGTCGCAGTTCCCTACTGAGTTGGGGAACGCTTACAGAGCGATGGAAAACCAGATGAATCCATGGGGGATGAACCAGGGTGAGCGCGCCGACTGGGCTGAGGGCCTCGACGGTGTCGAGGTAGTCGACCCCGGCGAGACGCTCGACGCCGAGTACCTCTACTGGGTCGGTTGCGCCGGGTCGTTCGACGACAAGAACAAGAAGGTCACCCAGGCGATGGCCAAACTGCTACGCCGCGCCGGCATCGACGTCAAAATCCTCGGCCCGTCCGAGATGTGCACCGGCGACTCGGCTCGTCGTTCGGGCAACGAGTACCTGTTCCAGATGCTTGCCCAGCCCAACGTCGAGATGCTCAACGGAATGGGTGTGAAGAAAATCATAACCCAGTGCCCACACTGCTTCAACACACTACTCAACGAGTACCCGCAGGTCGGCGGCCACTACGAGGTCGTGCATCACACCCAACTCCTCGAAGAGCTCATCGATTCGGGCCAGCTTGACGTGTCGCAGGCAACGCTCAGCGAGCGCATCACTTACCACGACTCGTGCTACCTCGGTCGCCACAACGACGTGTACGTAGCGCCCCGCAAGGTTGTCGGATCAATCAAGGGCATCGAAGTTGTCGAGATGCAGCGCAACGGCACTAAAGGCATGTGCTGCGGCGCAGGTGGCGCCCGTATGTGGATGGAGGAGACCACCGGCGTCAAGGTCAATGACGAGCGCGCCGCCGAAGCGCTCTCAACCGGCGCATCACGCGTCGCTACGGCCTGCCCGTTTTGCTACATCATGCTTGACGACGGCGTGAAAGGCGCCGGTGTCGATGACGATGAGGTCAAAGTCGCCGACATCGCGATCCATCTTGTGGACGCAATTGAGCAAGGCGAGGCAGCGTTCCACGCTGGCGCGTCGCATCTTGCCGATGAGCCCGACGACGGTCCGCTCACGCCCGTCGCCGGCACCTGACCTACCAACTGGGGTCTGGCCCCGATTGCTACGTACGCTCTCAGGGTGAGCTTCGGCGCCTACGATCATCTGACGGCCCTTGTGGTCGTTGATCTGCAGAACGACTTCGCCCACCCTGACGGCTCGCTGTTCGTCACGGGCGGCGACCAGTTACTTGATGGCATCAACGCCGAAATCACGGCAGCTCGTTCAGCCGGCTCCACGGTCGTCGTGACCCAAGACTGGCACCCGCAGGTCACGCCACACTTCGAGACCCACGGCGGCGTTTGGCCGGTGCACTGCATCGCCGGATCGTGGGGTGCCGAACTTGTCGATGGGCTTGACCCCGGTCACGCAGTGTCGGTGGTGATCCGCAAGGGCACCAACGGCGAAGACGGTTATTCGGGCTTCGCCATGCGCGAGCCGGGCGGTGGCGTCGATCTCCCCACCGGTCTGGCCGGCTTACTGCGCGAGCGCGACATCGCCAAAGTCGCGGTGTGTGGGCTCGCAACCGATGTGTGCGTGTCGGCCACGGCTCTCTCCTCTCAGGCAGCCTGCTTCGCAACGACAGTGCTGTGGGAGCTGAGCCGTCCGGTCTGTACCGACGACGCGACCACCGAGCGAATCCTTAGCGAGTTCGCCGACGCAGCGATCAAGGTGATCGGAGCCCCTGCATGACGGTGCTGCCCGAGGTCGACCGCGGGCTGCCCGAGCGGATTCGGGAGCGGTGGGTCGACACGCGCGGCCCCCTCTTCACCGATATGTACGAGCTGACGATGTGTCAGGTCTACGTGAACGAAGGAATCGCCGACCGGCAGTCGCAGTTCGACTACTTCTTTCGCTCGACTCCCAACTACGGCACGCATCAAGCCGGCTACTGCGTGGCGGCAGGGCTTGGCCCCTTCCTCGACTGGCTCAGAACCCTTGCGATCACCAATGCACATGTCGATTCGCTGCGCTCAATGCGGTCGGCGACTGGCGCCCAGATCTTTGGCGACGGATACCTCGACTGGTTGACTGCGCCTGGGCGCTTCGACGGTATCGAAGTCCAAGCGGTGGCAGAGGGGCGCGTCGTCCATCCGCACGAACCGATTGTGTCGGTCACCGGTCCGCTCGGCGTGTGTCAGCTTCTCGAGACTTCGCTGCTCAACCATTTCAACTACCCGACGCTGATCGCCACCAAGGCAGCCCGGATCGTGCGATCGGCCCGGGGCGGCAGCGTGCTCGAGTTCGGGATGCGGCGCGGCCCGTCGACCGGTGTCAACGAGGGCATCCGCGCGGCCCTCATTGGCGGTTGCGTCGCCACCTCGAACGTCGAAGCTGGCATCGCTCTCGGCCGCCAACCGATCGGCACCCACGCCCATGCACTCGTGCAGGCCTACTTGGCCCTGGGAGGCCCCGACGGCAACGGCGAACTTGAAGCCTTCCGAGCAATGGCGCGAGCAGCGCCTGACGAATGCGTCCTGCTTGTCGACACGGTCGACACGCTTTCGTCGGGGGTGCCGAACGCCGTACGCGTCTTCACCGAGTTGCGCGCTGCCGGGCATGAGCCGGTCGGGGTTCGCCTCGATTCCGGCGACCTCGCATATCTCGCTGTTCAGACTGCGAAACTGCTCGATGGGGCAGGCTTCGGCGACGTGTCGATCGTGCTGTCGAGCGACCTCGACGAGCTCAACATCTGGCAGATCCTGACCCAAATCGCCGACGAAGCAGAGCGAGAGGGCGTTGATCCCCAGCCGATTCGCAGCCGGCTGGTGTACGGCGTGGGTACCCGGCTCATCACCTCACATGGGTCCGGTGCACTGAACGGTGTCTACAAACTGGTCGGCATCGAGAACGCCGCCGGCGAATGGACCCCGGCGATCAAGCTCTCCGAAGAGCCAGCGAAAATCCCCCTCCCAGGCCGCAAAGTCGCCTGGCGGCTCTACGACCACCGTGACGTAGCGGTCACCGACCTGATCGGCCTAGCTGACGAGAACCCACTCCCCAACGACCGCAACGAGGTGTTCGACCCGATCCGCTCCGGTGTGTCGAAGGTGATCCGGCGTGACGAGATTGCCCGCATCGAACTGCTCCACAGTGTTGTGTTCACGAACAGCGACGGGGCACCCGCAACAGGGGTGACCATTGACGAGTTGGCGTCACGTTGTACGAGCGACCTCGACCACCTCGACCCCGGTGTACGCCGACTCGTCAACCCTCACCGATACCACGTGTCAATCACCCAACGCCTCCATGAGCTCCGCGTCGACCTGGTGACCGACACCAAGCCCTAACAGGTCAGCAGCGTCATCCTTGGCGTCCGCCACTCGGGATGACGGTCAGTCGCGGAAGTTCTCGAAGTACCGGCTTGGGGTCGGGCCACGTTGACCTTGATACTTCGAACCGATCGCCGACGAGCCGTAGGGGACGTCGGCGGGAGTGGTCATGTGCTGGAAGCTGATCTGGCCGATCTTCATGCCGGGGTAGAGCGTGATCGGCAGCGTCGCAACGTTGGCGAGTTCGAGGGTGATGTGCCCGGAGAAACCGGGATCGATGAAACCTGCAGTGCTATGGATAAGCAAACCGAGCCTGGCAAGGGAGCTCTTGCCTTCGATGCGGGCGACAAGATCGTCCGGCAGGCTGATCGCCTCAAGAGTCGATGCCAACACGAACTCGCCAGGGTGCAGGACGAACGCCTCACCGTTGTCGACCTCAACTATCTCGGTGAGATCAGACAGATCTTCTTTCACGTCGATCACACGACGGTCGTGATTACGGAAGATCCGGAACATGTTGTCAATCCGCACATCGATCGACGATGGCTGGATCGCGTTGGGGCCGAGCGGGTCGATGCAGATACGGCCGGCTTCGATCTGTTCGCGTAGCGTGCGGTCGGAGAGAATCACGGTGGCGACGATACCGAGCGAGTTAGCTCTGACCGGAAAGAACGGGACCGTTGTATCCGTCCGAAAAATCACTCACACCAGCGCAGCGACGGCCGAGCCCATGAGGTCGACGAAGTTATCGGCGTAGAACTTGGCGCGAACCGTCTCGGAGCGATCGCCGAGACTTCGCTCGAAACGCTCGAACGGGCGGCGTCCGCCTTCGACATGCGGATAATCAGTATTGAAGAGCAGCACATCAGACCCAACCTGGTCGGTGACCCAGCCAACGTCTTCGGTCGGATACGGCGTGACCCGGATCTGGCGTTCGACATACTCACGCGGCGACAGCGACAGGTCACGTAGACGTTCCTCATGGCGGCCGAACGCCTCGACGGCAGAGTCCATCTGCTTGATCCAGCTCGGCAGCCAACTGCAGCCCTGTTCGATCACGCCAACCTTCAGCCGGGGATGGCGTTCAAGGACGCCATCGAAGACGAAAGTCGCGAGCGTCTGCATCGGCGGAAACGGGATGGCCATGTAGTCGACCGAGCGGAAGTTCTCTTCGCCGCCGTGAAAGTCGGGAGGGATCGGTAGTCCGTTCTCGAAGTAGGCGGGGTCGATCAGCGCACCGGTACCGCCGACGTGGAACACGACCGGGATGCCTGCCTCTTCGGCCTGGCGCCAAACGCGGTCGAGTTCTCGATGTGAGGGAGAATGGCCAGCCGGGCAGCCCGATGAAACGAGCAGCGCGGCCGCACCCATCTCGATCGCTTCGGTCGCCATAGCGGCTGACCGGTCGAAGTCAACGAGCGGGACGTAGCAGGTGGGCAGCAGCCGGTCGTCGACCGAGCAGAACTCGGTCATGCCGCGATTGTGCGCGCGTGCAGCGCCATAGGCGAGTTCAAGATCAACACGCCCGTCGGAGCTTGGCTGCTCCCATTCGTACAGACGACTGTTGTGGAATGTGTTGAAGATCAGCTGGCTATCGACACCGATGTGATCGAGAACACGAGGACGATCTTCGGCAAGGAACGAGCCAGTCGCCGCGAAGTTCTTCCGACGCATCACCTCGTCACGCTCGTCGGCGAGGAACTCGTCGGATTGATGACGCTCGGCGAGGCGGGTGAAGATGTCGTCAAGCTCATCCGGTTCAAGCGCGTGTCCAGGCGCAGCGTCTCCGGTCTGCACGAGTTCATTCGCATACGTCGGAATCGGGATCCGGTCGCGCACATTGGGGTCGGCGTGGTCACGAAGCCAAGTAGGAGGCTCCATGATGTGGGCATCGGCGTCGTGTACGCGAGCCCGATCGATGTAGGCCATTATTCAGTGTCGCACTGGAGCCGGCTTCCACCCGAGTCGGAGCGCTACCGCTGGTGTCTGACACCAGTGGTAGTGGTCAACGGCGAAGGACGGCACGGCGGCTAGCAACGTCATCGCTGTGGAGGTAACAGCCGACGAGGCGGCGACGCCCGCCCGTACCAAGCTCGAAGGCCGTCCGTCCGTGGAGCATTCGGTGGTTGTCGAACATCAGCAGGTCGCCCGGCCCCAGGGGAAGCTCGTGGGTCGCGCGTGGATCGTCCAGCATTTGCCACCATCTACGCAGTGCCCTGTAGAACGCATCGGCATCGCCGGCACCCAGTATGGGGGAGCCCATTAGGTCAGGCGCCCGGCGAATTCGCTGCAATCGACCACCGGACGCCTCAATTAGCGGTGCACGACCCATGATCTCGACGTGGTCGCGAACATAGGGATATTCGACCGGCACTGAGGCGAGGAGGTCGAACGCCTCGGGTGATTCCTTCTGGAGCTGGGCTGCGCAGCCGAACCCGTCGACCAGCGTGCTCGCGCCACCCCTTGTCTCGATCTCGCAGGCGAGCAATAGCTGTACTCCGGGTGGGTCGGTCCGATACGGCAGGTCTGTGTGAACCAGCAGTGCTCGGTCGCTCTCGACTTCACTGACGGGATCGAGCACAGCGGCGATCTCCCACGTAACGCCGTAGTTGGTGGCATGGATTGGGCCGATGCGCTCTGCGATGCTGAACAATCCTGCAGTCGAGGGCTCCACGCCGCGAACGATCAGCGCACCGTCACGGTCGAGTGTCTCCAACATGGCGTGCAGGCCGTGGTCAAGATCGACCGCATCGCAGCACCCGATCCGCTCGGCGACGGCCGGCCGCCGAACAGTTGATGCACGCTCGATCGCTATTCGCGGCCCGGCGACGAGTGCCAGCTGCTCGACCGACACAACGGCCTGATGGCCATCAGACATGTCGAGTACGACGTCGCTGCCGACGACCTCAACGTGGTTCGCTTGGATCTCGGGGAGGATTGCGGTCGGGTCGAGGCGACGCTCGTTCGTGGTTGGTCGGCGACATGCGTCGCAGCGACACGCGTCGCGCAGCCAGATGGCGGCAACCTCGAACGGTGCATGACCAGCGGCGCCGACAAGCGCGCTGCGCCCATTTCCGGCGACCTCAATTCGTTCGACCTTGAACCGATCAGAATCGTCGGCGATCCCGGCAAGTTCACTGTTCACCAACGGGGTTTTGCCGATCGCGCTCTGGTGATTTCGAGAACAGAGGTCTCCAGTGCTGCTGCCATGCAGCGAAGCTAGTCAGCAGCGGTCGACACGATGACTTTGGTGGGCAAGTCCCTACGTGCGCAAGCCGATCTCGTCGAGTTCCGGTCGGAGATAGGCGCGCAACGAAATGTTGGCCGTGGAACGGGGCCAGCCGAGTCGGTCGATTCCTCACCCAACCCATTGTGAATTAGGTCAACGACGGGCGACGCCACGGGGAGGCTCTCGCTGTTCTCCGGCTACAGTCAGGGGCCTTCGCGGATGTAGTTCAATGGTAGAACATCAGCTTCCCAAGCTGAGAACGCGGGTTCGATTCCCGTCATCCGCTCCATTTTCCCTGGTAGATGGTTTGTGAGAGCTCGCCTCGTTCTCAGCTTCCCGTCGAGGAAATGCTGATCACCGAGCGAGATGCGACTGCCGAGCCAGTGATCCCCCAGCTCACAGTGTTGGCTACTCGCACGCGTTCACCCGAACGATGCATCTTGTCCGCTGCTTGTTGCACGGATGTTGCACGGCGCCCGACGCACACGCCCGAACCATTCACCAGACACCGTCGGGGGTCACGATGCCCTGCGGGTAAGTTGGACATCGAGCCGCGTGTACCCGTGCACGAACGACGACGCAGTCCGTTCCGGCTCGCTCTGCACTTCGATGCGTTCGAATCGCTCGTGGATGGCTTCCCACAGGATCCGCAGCTGGAGCTCGGCCAGGCGACTGCCGACGCAGTAGTGAATGCCGGTCCCGAACGACAGGTGCCGAAAGGAATTCTCGCGAGCGATGTCGATGGCATCGCCGTTGGCGAAGATCGATCCGTCTCGGTTGCCGGAGATGTACCACATGAGCACCTGGTCGTTCTTGCGGATCTGCTTGCCACCGATCTCGCAGTCCTCGTTGGCGGTGCGCCGCATGTACGACAACGGTGTCTGCCAACGGATGATCTCGGGCGCCATCGACGTGATCAGCGAAGGGTCTGCGTTCAACCGGTCGTATTGCTCGGGGAACTTGTTCAGTCCGTACACGCTCCCGGTCATCGTGTTGCGCGTGGTGTCGTTGCCTCCGATGATGAGCAGCAGAATGGTGCCGAGCAGGTCGAATGCCGACAGGTGTTTGGTGTCTTCGCCGTGCACCAACATCGACACCAGGTCGTCGCCCGGGTCGGCTCGACGCTGGTCAAACAGCGCGCTGAAGTACTCGCCGCACTCCATCAGCTCGGCGGCCTTCTGCTCACCGGATTCGATGACGCCGCCCGGTTCGGGAACGGCGAACACGATGTCTGACCAGCGTGTGAGCTTGCGACGATCCTCGATCGGGAATCCCAACAGCGTCGCCAGCATCAGCGTGGTGAGCTCGACCGACACCGTGTCGACCCAGTCGAACGTCTCGCCTTCGGGGAGCGAATCCAGCACGGTCGCTGTCCGCTCGCGAATGATCGGCTCCATCTCACGCAGGTTGGGGGGAGACGACACCGGCTTGACGGTCCGTCGTTGCTCGGTGTGCGTCGGAGGGTCCATCGAGATGAACGAGCTCTGCATCAACGACATCCCTTTCCACTTCTGTCCCACAGGCGGGCCGAGCACGAAGCCGCTCGCCGACGAAAACCGCTTCCAATCGCTGTTCACGTTCCGGATGTCGTCGTACTTCGTCAACGACCAGTAGCGACCGGATGACTCCAGCTCGTTGAAGTGCACCGGGTCTTCAGCGCGGAGCCGCGCGAAGTGGCTCTGCCATCGGTTCTCGCGAAACAGGTGCGGGTTCAGCGGATTGATCTCCTCGAGCGCGAGGTCGGAAGCGTCGGGCACATTGGTTGCGTCTTCCATCTGCTCGCGCTCGGGAAGCCTCGACAGCTGCTGATCGCTCATTGGCGCGAGAACTCCTCGGCAGCAACGACCTCATCGGTGTCCGGGTCGTGCGCACCGGGAAGCTGCACGGTCACGTCGTGCAAGGTGCCGGTGTACGCGAACGGCGCCGAGTAGCGAGCCGAGACGGCCGAGCGGTGGTCCTCGCCGACGCTGATGCCAACAGAGGTGAACGACATCAGATACAGCGGAACCGTTTCACGACCACACGCCTGCCCGTCGATCACCACCTCGACGAATCCGTCACGGCCGGTTCGCTCGAGGTGTACACCGAGGGTGCAATTACCGGCGGGCACCTCGATGTTCGACTGGACAATCGTGTGGTCACCAAACGCGTTGTAGTCGACGACGAGCTTGCCGTCCTGCACGAACACCGAACAGCCGGAGTTCTCGTTGCCGGTCGCGATCAGGACCCCCTCGTCGCCAACCGCGCCGTTGACCCGGGCGGTTATATCGACCTTGGTGTCGGTGAGCGACGCAGAGGTCCGTGTGGGAATCTGCGTCATCGGCGGCCGGTACACGTACCGACGGTCGGGTCGATGCACAGAGTGCGGGTCGAGGCGCGGGATGAACAACTCGGTACGCCGCTCGTCGAGCGGGAGCACGCCATGGGTCTCTGCCTCCTGCCACCACAAATCGATCAACTGTTGCAATCGGGCCGGCTCGGCCTCGGCCAAGTCGTTGCACTCCGATGGATCGGCCGACAGCTCGAACAGTTCCCACGGTTCGGTCTCGTAGTCGGCGCCGGGGAAGTGCCGGGCGACCGCCTTCCACCAGGCACCGTCGAGTTCGGCGACGAGTGCTCGGTTGCCGGCGAACTCGAAGTACTGGAGCGTGTTCGTGGCAGGCGCGTCGGCATCGTCGAGGATCGATGCGAACGAGTGTCCGGTCACTGGCATCTGTTCGACGCCGCGGTAGACGTCGGGTGGAGTGACACCGAGCAGTTCGTAGATGGTCGGAACCACATCGGAGATGTAGGTGAACTGGTTCCGCTTCGTTCCGGCATGTTCGCCAAGGCCGGCGGGCCAATGCACGATCATCGGCACGTGCACACCGCCTTCGTGCGTGTGCGTCTTGTACCAACGGAACGGTGAGTTGCCGCACTGGGACCACCCCCACGGATAGTTCGTGTGACTGTTCGACCGGCCGATGTCGTCGATCTTCTCGACCGCTTCGTCGGGCGATTCGACGATGCCCTGGAAATGCTTCATCTCGTGCATCGTCCCCGCAGCACCACCCTCCTGGGAGGCCCCGTTGTCGGACATGACGACGAAGATCGTGTTGTCGAGTTCGCCCATCGCACGCAGTCCCTCGACGAACCGGCCGATCTGATCGTCGGTGTGATCGAGGAACGCGGCGAAGGCTTCTTGCAAACGAGCGGCGAGCAGCTGCTGGTTCTCCGACAGGTCGTCCCACGGCTCGACACCGGGGTTGCGCGGCGCAAGCGGCGTGTCGGGGTCCACCACACCGAGTTCGACCTGGCGCTCATACCACCGTTGGCGCACCGCGTCCCAGCCTTCGTCGTAGCGACCGCGGTACTTCTCGAGGTACTCGTCGGGTGCTTGGTGCGGAGCGTGGGTTGCACCGAACGGCAGGTACGCGAAGAAGGGACGATCGGGGCGCAGCCCCTTGTTGTCGTTGACCATCAGCAGCAACTGATCGACCAGGTCTTCGGACAAGTGATAGCCCTCCTCGACCGTGGCCGGCGGATCGATGAAGCTGTTGTCGCGCACCAACTCCGGGTTGAACTGGTCCGTCTCCCCTGGCAAGAACCCGTAAAAGCGCTCGAACCCGCGACCCAGCGGCCACTGGTCGAAGGGGCCCGCAGCCGAGATGTGCGTGCCGGGCATCAGGTGCCACTTGCCCGCACACAACGTCGCGTAGCCCTCGTCGCGCAGCACCTCGGCGACCGTCGACGCTGCACTCGAGATCTGGCCGGTCGAGTGCGGGAACCCGGTGACCCAGCCCGACAGACCGCGCATCCCGACCGCGTGCTGCGAACGTCCGGTCAGCAGTGCGGCGCGTGTGGGCGAGCACACCGGCGTGACGTGGAAGTTGGTGAACTGCACACCGCCGCCCGCGAGCGCGTCGATGTTCGGCGTGTCGATGTCGGATCCGTAGCAGCCGAACTGGGCGTAGCCGAGGTCGTCGAGCAACACGATCACCACGTTCGGCGCACCCTTCCCGGGGTGCGGTCGCGCGTCGAAGTACGGCTCGGAATCGGCCAGCGTGCGTCCGATCTTTCCCTTGAAGTCAGTCATTCGATTGCTCCCCCTCTCAGATCGCGTTCTCTAGATGGTGATGGTGGTCAGGTCGTCGCCGCTGATGACGTCGCCGTCGTAGTGCTCGGCGGCCCGAGCGATCCACTCCGGATACTGCTCGGGCGTCGGCGCCGGAACCATGTGCGTCAGTGCCCCCATGAAGACCCGGCGCTCATGCGTCGTCCTTGGTGAACGCGAGGGTCAACTCGCGCGAGGCGATGCGCCAACCGTGCTCCGTGCGGACGAACTCGTCGCGGTACTCACCGACCATCGTGGGTCCACTCATTCCCACCGGTCCCTCGTGTTCGGGGACGCTTTCGCGGCGGTACAGGCTGAGATAGACCACGCCGGTGGCCCGGTCCTCGTCGATCACATCGCACACGAACGTCGAGCACACATGGCGCGAACGGAGATCGCGACGCGCCTGCCGATGGTTCATCCCCGCACTGAGTTCGTCTCGACCCACCATCCGAGTGCCAGGGCTCGCCCAGACACCATCGTCGGTGAAGAGCTCAGGCACCCGGCCGGCTGCGCCGCCGTCGATGAGATGGCAGTAGCGCATCACGAGCCGCTGGCACTCGTGCTCGATCATCATCCGCTGGTTGTCATCCATGTCGCATCGTCCTCGTCCCGTTCAGATGGCCTTGGTGCGGACGAGCACCTCGCAGCCGGTGCCTGCCAGTACCGCGTCGACCCGATCTCGATCGACGGCCGCCAGAGCCGCGTAGGCGTCGCGGATCCACTGAACGCACTTTCCCTGATACCCGAACGCGCCTTGCCGGAAGGTGACGCCATCGATCTCACAGACCACCTCATCGGCGCCGCTCGCGAGCGCCTCGGCATTCGCGACCATGAACGGCGCATACGTCCGTCCCGCCTCCCCGAGGAGCGCTCGCGTCGTGTCGGCGATCGCATCGGCTGTGTTCCATCCCGCCGCTTCGTCCTCGATCCGCCACCAGGACAAGTCGTCCATCCACTCCACCCACATGAGAGCGCGCGGTGCCCGGTCGAGAGCCACGGCCGTCGGCGTCGGATCCCACCACAGCATCGGCAGGAGTTGACCGAAGACCGCGAAGTCGCTGCGCCCAGGGCGGTCACCGAAGAAGAAGGTCCGTTGGGCGAGGTGGTCTTGGAGCAGGTCGAGCACTCGCTCGTACGACGCTTCGATCACCGGGGCATTGTTGCCGGACGAGCCGATCATCCCGCGGCGGGAGACCTGCCGGCCGACGAACATCTCGTGCGCCTTCGCCGCGAACTCGTCGGGGAGCTGAAGGTCACGATCGAGCGGCAAGATGCGACCCGACTTCTGCGCGTCGACATCGTTGGCCCAACGCCAGTGATACATCATCTTCGACACCCACTCGTCGCCGAAGTCCTCCAACAGGAAGTCCAGAAACGCCGTCGCCGGGTCGACCGGCACCACGCTGCGACCGCTGAACGCCTCCTCGAGCACCGAAATCTCTGGCGACGAATCCACCATCACGTCGCTGTACGTACCGTCGGCGTCACGCCACGCCAGGATCGGGACGAGCCGTACCGGCGGGTCGGGAAGGTCGTCCCACCGAGACCCACGGATGACCCATTCGTGCGCGATTCGGCGGTAACGCAGCACGGCGCGCATCTTGCGGCTGTACGGCGAGCTGTGAGTCCCGCAGAGGACGAGCGTGTCAGTCATCGAAGCCTCGATAGATCGCGGTCTCCGCAGCGGAGCGATGGTCGGACACGATGTCAGACCGGGACGCCGCCGGCCACGACGGCGCGCAACAAGGACCGCCGCTCCGAGTAGTCCCGGATCGGATAGTGCATGACGGAGCGGTTGTCCCAGAGGACGAGGTCACCGACTTCCCACTGGTGTCGGTACGTGAACTCCGGACGGGTGCCGTGCTGCACGGCGCGCAGAATGAGCTCGCGGCTGGCGGTCTCGTCCAACCCTTCGATCTCGGTGGTGAAGGCCGGGTTCACGAACAGCGCCTTTCGGCCCGTCTCGTCGTGGGTCCGAATCGCAGGCTGCAAGGTGACCGGCATGTTTGGCCCGAAGGCCTTGCCAGAGTTCCACGCCTTCGCCCCATCGAGCTGAACGCGCAGGTCCTCGGGGAGCGTCTCGTAGGCCACGTGCTGGTTGGCGAACCCCGTTCCGCCGCCCTCGGACGGCAAGATGTGAGCCTGCAGCATCGTGATGATCGGCGGTGTCTCGTGCCAGGTCATGTCGGAATGCCATTGACCGAGCCGGCTTTCGTCATCACCCTCCGAGAAGATCAGCTGCACGAACGGCGTCTCCTCGACTCGGGAGGCCGGATGCTCCAGCAGCTCACCCCACGAACGGGCGAACCGCTCGAGCTCTCGAGCCTCGAGAACCTCGCCCGGGAGGACGAGCACGTGGTACTCGTGCAGGAGCGGCACGAGCCGCTCACGAACCTCATCGGGTTGCATCGTGCGCAGGTCGAGCCCCTCGACGCGAGCGCCGAGCTTCGGGCCGGCCTTCGTGACGGTCAATGCACTCATTGGGTTGTTCTCCTTCGCTGAACCGATCGGGCCTGACGGGTGACTGCCGTGGCCACTCGATCTTGAGTCTGTCAGATTATTTTCATAGTATACGAAATTATTATGCTGACAAGCCAGGGCGAAGTAGATGACTGAAGCAATCCCCCAAACCACACCCCAAGCAACACCGGTGACGCCCGGTGTCTGGGTGCTGCCTTCGCAGGGCAACGGGTTCGCCGTCGACACGCCCGACGGCGTGGTGGTCGTCGACACCGGGCCCGGTGGGCGCAAGACCGACGAGATGATCGCCGCCCTGCGAGCCGTCTGCGACTCACCCGTCATCGCGATCTGCTACTCACACGGCCACTTCGGTTACAACTTCGGCGTCCCACAGTGGCTCGACCACAACACCGAACGCGGCGACGCTGCACCTCGACTCATCGCGCACCGCAACCTGCCGCTGCGCTACGAGCGCTACCGCGAGACCGAGGACTACCAGATGATCCTCAACGAGATGCAGTTCCCCGGAATCTCGGCGCGGTTCACCCCAGTGCGCCACGACCCGACCGAGCTGTTCGACGACCACCTGGTGCTGCGCGAGGCAGCGCCGCGCATCGAACTGCTGTGGGTCCCCTCTGAAACCGACGACGCGCTGGCGATGTGGCTCCCCGAGACCAGCACGCTGTTCACCGGGGCGGCCGTTCCCGCCGAGTTCATCCCGAACATCGGCACGCCCCAGCGGTCACTGCGCCTGACCGGACGTTGGGCCGACACGATCGACCGGCTGGCCGAGCTGCGCCCAGAGATTCTGGTGATCGAGTTCGGTGACTTTGTGGTCGGCGAGGAGCTCAACGCGGAACGGATGACCACCACATCGCGCGCGCTGCGTTGGTTGCGCGCCGAAGTGATCGATCGCCTCAACCACGGGATGAACGAGCGCGACATCCTCGCTGACCTCACCTACCCACCTGAGATCTTCGACTACCCCTGGCTCGCCCACGCCTATGGCAGCCCTGACTACATCGTGCGCGACCTCATTCGCGAAGAAAGTGGCTGGTGGGACCGCAACCCCACATCACTGCATCCCTCTGCTCCGGCCGATGTGGCCCGCGCCACGTTCGGCGCCATTGCCGACCCCGACGCCGTGATCGCCCAGGCAGAGGCGCTGGCCGCTGACGGGAACCCACAGCTCGCGATGCACGTGATCGACCTCGTGGCGCTGGGCCCCGACGACGAACCGGCAGTCATCCGCGCTCGCGAGATCAAGTCGGATCTCTGCCGGGCCCGCTCGAAGCAGATCGAGCCCTACCCGAGCAAGGGTCTGTACAAGTCGAGTGGCATTCGTCTGAAGCAAGGGATCATCTCGTGGGAAGGTGTGGGCCAATGAGCGACCGGCAGCCCAACACGCAGCCGAACCTGCTGTTTATCTACGCCGACCAGCACCGCGCCGACGCGATGGGGTGCGCGGACAACGACGTCGTCGTGACGCCACACCTCGATCGGCTGGCGGCCGAAGGTGTCCGCTTCGATCACGCGTGGACGGAAGGTCCGATCTGTCAGCCGGCGCGCGCCTCGCTGTTGACCGGGCGCTACCCCAACGACCACGGCGTGCTCGGCAACTTCGCCGGCAACTGCGACCCGACGTGGGACACGTTTCCTCGTCAGCTCCAGCGTGCCGGCTACACCACCGCGTCAATCGGTAAGACCCACTTCGACATGTGGCCGATGATGGCCGAGCCGGGCACACCACCGCCGACCGAGGAGTGGATCGCCAGCTTCGGCTTCGACCACGTCGTCGAGGAGTTCGATCGCTACGTCCACCTCTTCGACGCGGAGACGCCCTACATGGCGTTCCTGCGCGAACACGATGCACTCGAGCCATATCAAGAGGTCGTGCAGGCGAACTTCCGCCAGGGCGACAAGCATTGGAACGGCGTCACCTCTCCTCTCGCGCAAGAACTCGACCTCACCTGCTTCCTCGCGGATGAAGCACAGACCTGGATCAGCCACCAGCCGAGCGACCGACCCTGGTTCCTGCAGCTGTCCTTCGTGCAACCGCACGTGCCGCTCATGGGCGACCCGATCTGGGCCGAACACTACGCCGACGCACACATCGAACGCGTCGCCCGCTCCGAGCCCGAACCGCTCACCGACGAGTGGGCGCACCACCTCGGGTTCCTGCGCAAGCACTCGCACAGCGAGCTGCTCACCGACGACTTCGTGCTCGCCGGCGCCCGCCAGTACTACGCGATGATCTCACTGATCGACCAACGCATCGGCGACATGCTGCAACTCCTGGAACAACGCGGCGAACTCGACAACACGTGGATCGTCTACTCGTCGGATCACGGCGAGATGCTCGGCGACCACGGCCTGATGGCCAAGATGAACTTTTACCGCTCGTCAGTGCGCGTGCCGCTGATCGTGCGCCCGCCCGGCGGCACGACCAGACGAGTCGAGACCACTCCCGTCCAGGCGCTCGACATTGCGGCCACCCTGCTCGATGCCGGCAACGCGCCAGCTCTCGACGGCGCGCCATCGCGGTCGCTCGTGCCGCTGGTGACCGGAGCCGGTGATGAAGCCACCCGTGATCACGTGGCGAGCATGATCCGCATGCGGCCGGGCCTGTCAACGTGGCATGCCATTACCGATGGCCGCTGGCGCGCCACGATCAACGCCGACACCGGCGAGGCCGTCGAACTGTTCGACCTCGATTCGGACCACGACGAGGACACCAACCTGGTGGGGGATCAGGCGTCGCGCGACGCACTCACGCAGCTGATCGACGCCATCGAGCCTACGATCAACCTTGCATGACCGAAGCAGCTGAGGACGGACGCGTCGCCCGCGGAGCACGCACCCGCGAAGCGGTGATGGACGCGATGCTCGACCTCCACGCCGAAGGAAACCTCACGCCGACCATCGAGGACATCGCGGCACGGGTCGGTCGAACCACGCGCTCGGTCTATACCCACTTCCAAGACAGGGAAGCGCTGGCGGCTGCAATCGCCGAGCGACTGCTTGCCCAACACGCCGATCTGTTCGCCGCTCGCCCGCCGACCGGGAGCCGTGCTGCTCGAATCGACGGCATTGTTGCGCACCGCGCCGAGCTGTTCGAGACCGTGGCGCCGTCGCGACGATCCGCGCTCGTCAGGATGCACAAGTCACCCGAGCTCCAGAATCAGCAGGCGTCGCTCGCCGCACACCTCCGCAAGCAGCTGGCCCGCACCTTCGAGCCAGAGCTGTCAGCGCTCGATGCCGACGTTGCGCACGAGACGATCGAGCTGCTCGACCTGCACACCAGCTGGGAAACCTGGGACCGGCTCCGCACGTGGCAACACCTGTCGGTCGAACAGAGCCGCGAGATCGTCGCCGAGTTGATCCGCCAAGCCCTCCGACGCCGCTGAGCACGCGCATGGAAGAGATCGAGATCAGCGCACGAGGGATGCGTTTCAACGCGTTGGCCCACGGTCAGCGTGACCATCCGCTCCTCCTGCTGTTGCATGGCCTTCCGAGAAACAGCTGGGAATGGCACCACCAGATCCGGCCGATGGCGGAGCTGGGCTATCGGGTCGTCGCGCACGATCTCCGCGGATTCTGCGACGGCGCCCGCCCCGACGGAGTGGAGTCGTACCACCTCGCCGAGTACATCGCGGACACGCTGGCCATCGCCGACAAACTCGCAGGGGCGGGTACTCCGTTCCACTTGATGGGCACGAGCATCGGGTCGAGCATCGCCTGGGGACTCGCCGCGAAGCATCCCGATCGGGTGCAGTCGCTGGTGGCGATCAACATCCCACACCCGTCCGCGATTCGCGAGGTGATGGCGGCGGCGCCGGCGGCGGCCGATCAGAGCGAGCGGTTCTCGTACTTTCGCGAAGCAGCCAAAGACGGCAACGAGCGCTTCATGTTCGAGCGGATGCTCGAGGTGCAGGCCGTGCCTGCGGCGGAGAGTGAGCCCTACCGTCGTGCGCTCGACAGCGACGAAGCGTTGCGAGCCGTATTCCACTGGTATCGAGCCCTCCGGCTATGGGCCGGCGAGGAATTCCCGCCCGTCACCGCGCCGACGACCTTCGTCTGGCCACCGGGCTCGGACAACGTGTCCCGGGCCTCCGTGGACGCGACAGCCAATTGGGTCACCGGCCCCTACCGCCTCGAAGTGATCGAGGACGCACACCAACCGATCCTGCAAGCCGAACCCGAGCAGCTGACCGAGATGCTGCTCGCCCACCTCGCGCGGCTCCCTTCAGACGGGGCGGGCTCGACCTCGCGCGCTTGACCACGGAAATATATTTTCATAGTTTGTGAAACGAGTATCGACTCGGCCGGGGGGCACGCGAAGCAGCATGGGGAAGGCAACTTGAGCGAGTCGGAGGGCTCGGCGGCCGACCTCACCGCGGCGCTGCTCGACGAGGAGGAATCGCGACTCGAGGCGGAGCGGGCGGACCATGCCGTAGCGGTGCGCGCCGACGAGGAACTCCCCGGCGTCGGCGACGAACGCATGAGCTTGCGTCAGGGCATCGCGGTCGGCGGGACGTCGACGATCGGTATGCTCGCCGTGCTCAACGGGCTCGACGAGCTGGAGCGCGAGGCGGCCGTCCTGCTCGCCCCCGACATCCAGGACACACTCGGCGTGAGCGACCTCGTCATCGCCGTCAGCACCGTGGGAGGCATGGCGCTGCTGTCGGTCGGCGGTCTCGCACTCGCCCGCCTGGCCGACCGCGGTCGGCGGCCCACCATCGCCGGCGTCGCGACCATCTTCTGGTCGAGCATCGTGATCCTCACCGGGTTCGTCACCAGCGCGCTGGGCTACTTCGTCGCACGAGCCCTCACCGCGCTCGGCCGGGCGAACACCGCAACCGTGCAGGGCCCGATGCTCGCCGACGCGTATCCGATCGGTGCTCGCGCCCGGGTCTACGCGGTGAACAACTTGGTCGGCCGCGTCGGAGGCCTCATCACGCCGCTGGCCATAGGCGCGCTGGTCGGCGTCCTCGGCGGCGATGAATCGTGGCGGTGGGCGTTCTGGATCGGGGGCGTCCCCACGCTGTTGATGGGCATCGCGCTCTTCTTCCTCCCCGACCCACCGCGCGGGCAGTTCGAGCAGAAGGCCACCACGGGGTCCGTGATCGTCGAAGACTCACCTCCCCCGATCTCACTCAGCGCCACGTGGCAACGGCTGTCGAGCATCCGGACCTACCGCACCGCGTTGACCGCGTTCGCCGCGCTCGGGTTCATGGTGATCACCGTCCCGCTGTTCACCAACCTCTACCTCGAAGACGAGTTCGACCTCACCGCGTTCGAGCGCGCCGTGGTCACATCGGTCCCCGGATTCCTCGCCCTCGGCGTGATCCCGTTGGTGGCGTCGCGGTTCGACCGTCGCTACACCGAGAGCCCACCGAAAGCGCTCGTGCTGATGGGCGCGCTGTTCCTCCCCGTGGTCGTGCTGTCGCCACTGCAGATGCTGATGCCGAACCCAACGCTGTTCGCGATCGTCGGCGCGATCAGCGTGGTCATCAGCTCCGCGAAGTTCGCGATGATCGCGCCGGTCCTCACCTCGGTCACGCCCTACCGACTGCGATCACAGGGCACCGCGATCGTGATCGCGATGGTGTTCGGCGTGGGCGGTGTGGGTGGCGCAGTCATCGGCGGGCTGCTGTCCGACGCGTTCGGCCCGCGCTGGGCAGTCATCCTCGTCGCCGCGCCAGCCAACCTCATCGGTGGGCTGCTCCTCATCAACGGCGCCCGATACATCCGCGCCGACCTGTCGCTCATCGCCGAGGAGATCGAAGAAGAGCACGCCGAACATGCCGCGCGCACGGCCGATCCCGACGCCGTTCCGGCTCTCCAGGTCAACAACGTCGACTTCTCGTACGGGAACGTCCAGGTGCTCTTTGACGTCAGCTTCGACGTTGCCCGCGGCGAGACCCTCGCGCTGCTCGGAACGAACGGCGCCGGTAAGTCGACCGCGTTGCGGGTCGTCTCCGGCCTGGCCGTCCCGAGCCGGGGTGTGGTCCGCTTGCACGGGCAGACGATCACGCTCACCGGTCCCGAGACGCGGGTACGACTCGGCATCCACCAGCTGCCGGGCGGCAAGGCTCTGTTCGCTCCGATGACCGTCCGCGACAACCTCGAGATGGCGACGTTCATCTACTCCGACCACGCCGACGCAGAGCGACGCATCGAGCGGTCGCTCGACCTGTTCCCCCAACTTCGCCGCCGGCTGGACGACACCTCCGGCGACCTCTCCGGCGGCCAGCAGCAGATGTTGGCCCTGGCGATGGCCCTCGTCCACGACCCCGAGTTGCTGATCATCGACGAACTGTCGCTCGGGCTTGCACCCGCCGTCGTGCAGCAGCTGCTCGAGGTCATCGACACGCTCAAGGCTCAGGGGCAGACGATGATCATCGTCGAACAATCCCTGAACGTCGCACTCTCGGTCGCGGACCGGGCGATCTTCATGGAGAAGGGGCAGGTCAAGTTCAGCGGACCGACCGCCGAACTCCTCGAGCGCGACGACCTCGCCCGCGCCGTCTTCCTGGGCGGCGATGCATGATCGCGTTCGACGCTCCCCGGCAGATCCTGTTCATCGGTCTCGTCGAAGGGCTGTCGATCGGCCTGCTCTCCCTCGGCATCATCCTCATCTACCGGACGAGCCGGGTCATCAACTTCGCCGTCGGCAGCATCGGCGCGCTGTCTGCCTCGGTGCTGGCCGTCACCGTCATCAACTACAACTGGAACTACTGGTTCGGGCTCGCGCTCGCCCTCGCCACGGGGGCTGCGTTCGCCGCGGTGATGGAACTCACGGTGATCACCCGACTGTTCACGGCGCCGCGCGTGATCGTCCTCGTGGCGACGATCGGCATCGCCCAACTCGCCGACCTGTTCCGGATCTCGCTGCCCGATCTCGGCGCCGAACTCGGCGCTCGGTTCCCGTTGCCGTTCACCGGCGAGTGGACCGTCGTCGGTGTCCGCGTCTCGAGCGCAGAGCTCATCGTCGTCGTGGCCGTGCCGCTCATCGCGCTCGGCCTCGCAATGCTGCTGGGCCACACCCGACTCGGCAAGACGGTGCAAGCGTCTGCGGCCAACGCCGACATGGCACGCCTGTCGGGCATCAACCCGAAGATCGTCTCGACCTTCGTGTGGACGTTGGCCGGCCTGCTGGCCGCACTCTCTACGACGATGCTCGCCGGCACGAAGGGGCAGCTCGCCGGCCTCGAGACGATCGGTCCAGCCACGTTGACCCGCGTCCTCGCCGCCACCCTGATCGCGTCAATGACGTCGTTCCCGAGAGCGCTCGTCGGCGGCGTCGCGATCGGTGTCATCGAGGCCCTCGTCCGCTTCAACTATCCCGCGCAGGGAGGCCGAATCGAGGCGCTGCTCTTCGTCGGCATCGCGGTGTCGGTGTGGTTCATCACCCGGCGGGACCGGGGCGCGAGCCGCGAGTCGTTCTCCTTCGCACCGCGCGTTCGCCCGGTGCCCGAGGCACTGCGCAACCGGTGGTGGGTCCGCAACCTCTCCGCGATCCTGGCCATGATGGGGTTGCTGTTGGCGGCCGCGCTGCCCCTCGCGATCACGCTCCCGTCACAGCAGTTCCTCTGGAGTCGGATCCTGCTCTTGGGCCTCCTCGCACTCTCGCTCGTGGTGCTCACCGGATGGACCGGTCAGCTCTCCCTCGGCCAGGCGGCATTCGCGGGGATCGGCGCGCTCGGCACGGCTGCTCTTGTCCGCGGCGAGACGCTCGGTGTCGGCGTCGGCTCGGCGTCGTTCGACGTCGACCTCCCGGAGTTCCCCTTCCTGATCGGTGTGCTCGTCATGACCGCCGTGTGCGCGATCGTCGCTCTCATCATCGGGCTCGGTGCGCTCCGGGTGCGCGGGCTCATGCTCGCCGTGGTGACGCTCGGCTTCGCCCTCGCCGCCCAGCAATACCTGTGGCGAACCAACTTCTTCTCCGGTGGCAACGCGTCGACCGTCCCTTTGCCGCGCGGACACGTCGGCCCGATCGACCTCGCATCCCAGCGGACCTACTACTGGTTCTCCCTCGCGATGCTGGCCGGAGCCGTCCTCCTGGTCGCGCGCCTTCGACGCTCCGGGATCGGCCGCATCATCATCGCGGTACGCGACAATCCCGACTCCGCCGCGGCGTACACGGTGTCGGCGACGCGGGCGAAGCTCATCGGCTTCGGGGTCGCCGGCGCGATCGCCGGGTTCGCCGGTGGAGCCATCGGCGGCTTGTTCGTGACGATGGACGTCAACCAGTTGTTCGACGTCGGCGCGTCGTTCGACGTCGTGGCGATCGCGGTGATCGGCGGCGTCGGCTCGATTGCCGGACCCTTGCTGGGTGCGCTGTGGGTGGTCGGGCTCCCGGCGATCTGGCCGGAAAATGCCGTGGTCCCGCTCCTCACGTCAAGTGTCGGTCTCCTCATGCTGCTGATGTACTTCCCAGGCGGGCTGGCGCAGATCGGCATCAACGCACGCGACGCCGTCCTCGAGTCGCTCAACCGCCGTATCGAGCCCGCAGCCCCAACCCGACGCACGGCCACGCTGAACACCGGCGCGGCCGAGCCGCGCAACGTTGCCTGCAACGACGACGGCAGTGTCCTCATGACGGAGGACCTGCGGGTGCGATTCGGGATCAACTCGGTGGTCAACGGAGTCAACCTTCACGCGCAACCCGGCGAGATCATCGGGCTGATCGGAACGAACGGGGCGGGCAAGTCCACGCTTCTCAACGCAATCGGTGGTTACGTCCACGCGACCGGCCGGGTGCAGTTGCTGGGCCGGGACGTGTCTCAACTGAACCCAGCGCAGCGAGCCCGGCACGGCTTGGGCCGAACGTTCCAGGCGGCAGCTCTCTTCCCAGATCTGACCGTTCGCGAGACGGTCCAGGTCGCCGCCGAGGCCCGGCATCGCACGGGCCTCGCCTCCACTGCGTTATACCTCCCGCGGGGTTTCACAGTTGCCCGCCAGCAACGCAAGGTCGCCGACGAGATCATCGGGTATCTCGGGCTCGGACGCTACGCCGACCACTTCATCTCCGACCTCTCCACCGGGACCCGTCGCATCGTCGAGCTCGCCGGGCTCATCGCAATCAACCAACCCGTCCTCTGCCTCGACGAGCCGACCGCAGGTGTCGCCCAGCGTGAGGCCGAGGCGTTCGGCCCGCTGATCCAACGCATCAAGCAAGACCTCGATGCAACCGTGATCGTGATCGAACACGACATACCGCTGATCATGAGCATCTCCGACCGGATCTACTGCATGGAAGCCGGCACCGTCATCGCCGAAGGTGACCCCGAAACGATCCGCGCCGATCCGCTGGTCATCGCCAGCTACCTCGGAGTCGACGAACGCGCCATCGAACGAAGCCAACACAACACAAAGGAACTCTCACCATGACCTACCACCCGAACCGATCACCGCATCGGTTGCTTGCTGTGTTCGCAGCTGGCGCCCTCGTCGCTGCCGGCTGCTCATCGAGCGACGGCGACGCAACCAGCGGCACCACGCCGGGGTCGAGTCCCACCACGGCGTCGGAATCGACCGAAGAGAGTGAGGACACACCGGACGACACGGCCGCCGCCCCGGACGACGCCTCGAGCGAGAGCACTGACCCCAGCGCCGATTCCACACCCAACGACGTCCCACTCGAACTCGGCCGGGGCGTCACCGACGACACAATCACGCTCGGCTACGTGCATCTCGACCTCGACAAGGTACGCGAGCAAGGACTCATCGACCTGAACTGGGGTCCACAGAGCGAACACGCCCAGTTTCTCGCCGAGCACATCAACGCAAACGGCGGTGTCAACGGTCGTTCGATCGAGATCATCCCACTCGCCCTCGACCCGGTCGACGCCAGCTCCGCGCAGGCCGCGTGCCTCCAACTCACTGAGGACAACGAGGTCTTCGCCGTGCTCGGCACCCTGCGCGGCGACGAAGTGCTGTGCTACACGGAGCAGCACGACACCGTCGCCATCGCCAATTCCGACATGACCCAGGAGCGAATCGACCGGAGCACCGCGCCGTACGCATCCGTCAACGCCCGACGCGAACGCATCATCGAGTCCTTGGTCGATGAGGCCTCCGCTGCCGGCCTCTTTGATGGCCGGACGGTCGCCGTCCTGTCGACCGATGCGATCGAGGTCGCTACGGATGTCGCGATTCCGGCACTGAACGACGTCGGCGTCAGCGTGGAGTTCGAGTCATTGATCCAAGGCGACGGCACGGTCGGGGGCGCCGGCGCCGAGTTGGCAGTGAACGTCGAGTCGATGCGTGCTCGCGGTGTCGACACGGTCGTCGTCGTCGGCGACGCAACGATCCCGGTCAACACGTTCATCGGCGAAGGTTTCTTCCCGACGCTCATCTTCACCGACCAGGGTTCGGCGACCGCGGTCGCCGGTCGAGCCGACCTTTCTGGGTTTGACGGCGTGTACTCCTACGGCGGAACGACGCCGTCAGATCGCTTCGCGAACTCGCAGTTCCAGGAGGACTGTGCAGCGCCGTGGGACGAAGCCAATCCTGACCGCGCGACCCAGGACCCGGCCGTGGTCGAGGACGGCGAACCGAACCACACCGTCGGGCTGCTCATCGCGTGCCGGTCGCTCACCGTCTTCACCATCGCGGCGGAGGCAGCGGGAACGAATCTCAACAACGCGACCTATGCGGCGGCGCTCGAGGAGCTCGGTGAGTTCACGCTCCCGGGCACGAACGGGGCATCACTCGGCGGCGGGAAGTACGACGCGGAAGACGAGCTCCGGATGAACGTCTACAACCCCGACGCCGCCGACGATGAGTCTGCGTTCATGGAGTTCTCCGGCTGACCTCCGTTCGAGTCAGAGCGCCGAACCAGTTCATGACGGCGGGCCACGTCAACGCCATCTGAAGCGCTGAGTCGAAACTGGAATTGACACTGTCACTCAGCACTCCTCTCACACCGATAGGGGGACAAAGATTTCAGCCCTGCAGTGGATCCCTGTTCGCCTGAACCATATTTCGTAATGTGATGCGGCCAGAGGCTCTACTGCCTTTCAGCGATCAAGGGAGCACCGAAATGGACAAAGAGACCACGAAGACGATCATGCAAATCCGAGCGAGCGACGCTCGGTCAGTGGTTCTTCCGTTTGCGTTGAGCCATATCGTGATTTTGGCGATCCTTGGCTTCAACGGAGACGGTCTTGGAGACTCTGGTGTTCAGTTCGCAATGACAGCGTTCCTCGTTCTTGGTTCGCTCTGGACGTTCATGTGGATGGATGATGCGATTCAAGACATGTTTGCGTGCATGAAAGATCTGGGACCAGAGTTTGCAGACACCGAAGTTGGCAAACGTGCCGCAAAGTTTCCGATCGTCATCTTTAGAGCGGTCAACTTTGCGATCGTGGCAGCTCTTGCCGCCGCGCAGATTGTCGCCATCTACTAGACCACCTCAACGCGGCAACGTCACTCGAAACGACGTTTAAACGTCGTTAGGAGAACGTTGTTGGCTGCGCCTGTTCTCTCGGCCGTTCGGGTTTCGTGAACTTCTAGAAGATTGTCTGCTGTTGTGTGGCGTGCTGCGCACGGTACGCAACACCATCTCTGACAAGGCAACGAACTCGCCAATCATCGTCGGAAACGAACACATCTCGGTTGACGAAGCTCCAACGATGATCTTCGATCGACTCGATCGTTCTCTTCAATGTTCACCATGCTTGGCAGGGCACCTCCCCGCTGATGCGCCGGAAAACGTCGGGGCGCTGAAGACCGGATCTTCGTCTAGACAGATCAGGCCTCGAAGGGCGACGCCACGGTCTCGATGTTCAGTTGACCGACGAGCCCAGCCGCTCGGTGCACCGCAATCTTCTGCCACTCGGGTGACGACGACATCTCGAGCAGTGCTGCGCGGTTCGGATACTTCGCGATCGCGACTTCGTCCCACAGGTCTTGGACCTGGCCGAGCGCAAGGAACGTGACGTCACCGGCGAACGTGATCTCGCCCCCGAAGTCACGGATCAGCGTGCTCACTCCGCGTCCGTAGATGCGGTAAGCCTCGCGACCAGACAGATCGGTCGCACGACCGTCCTCGTACTCTGCGCGTTCCTTGAACTTCAGCAGATTGACCATGTAGATCGGGCCGTCCGGACCCGGCTCCATCATCTCGCGGATACGGTCACGACTCGTCGGCATTACCTCATTACTCACCTCCATTTTCGTCGTCCCCCTTAACCTGCCGAGTCGGCGAACGTCCAGCCGATGGTGCCGGGAAAGCGGTGGACCGTATGGTGGGGCGTCGATTGATCAGCCATCACTGTGGTGCCTCTTCTGCCGAGTGTCGAGACGCAGTGACCAGCGCAGGGCCGGAGAACTCGTCGAGTGGTCGACCTCCGAGCTGCGGTCCAGATGTGTGGAGATGGCAGGCGACCGCGCCGCCCGTCGTCGTCGCGACCTGGTCGGGAAACGAATGTCGGCAGATGTCCATAACATGTGGGCACCGGTCGGCAAATGGACAGCTGTTGGTCGGCGCCCCGCCGGTCGCTCCTGTTGCCCCGCGCGTGAGGGCCCGTCGATGCTCGGACTTTCGCCGCTGCACGTTGGGGTCCGGGTCGGGAATCGAAGCGAGGAGCAGTTCGGTGTACGGGTGGGTCGGCTGCTCACAGATCGCGTCGGCGGGGCCGGTCTCGACGATGCGGCTGTGGTACATCACCACGATGCGCTCGCACGCGTGGCGGACCACGGCGAGATCGTGGGCGATGAAGAGGTAAGCGGCTCCGGTGTCGCGTTGCAACTGCTCGAGAAGGTTGATGACCTGGCTCTGTGTCGAGACATCGAGGGCCGAGACCGGTTCGTCGAGCACGATGAGTTCCGGTGACGTGGCGAGCGCGCGGGCGATCGCGATGCGTTGTCGCTGGCCGCCCGAGAATTCGTGTGGGTAACGATCGAGATGCTCAGCGCGGAGCCCGACCTGTTCGAGCAACTCCGCCGCCCGCGCCCGGCGGGGCTCACCCTTCAGCCCTTCGTGCAGAGTAAGTGGTTCGCCGATGATGTCGACGACCACCATTGACGGGTTGAGCGAACCCACCGGGTCTTGGAAGACGACTTGCACGGCGTTGCGATACGCGGGCGGCACCGTCCGACCGAATGCGGTCACGTCGAACTCGCCGAGTCGGATCGTGCCGTCGGCGGGTGTGAGGAAGCGGAGCACGGCGCGCCCGAGCGTGGTCTTGCCCGACCCCGATTCGCCGACGAGACCGACCGTCTCGCCGACGCCGACGGTCAGGCTCGCGTTTTGGACAGCGCGTACGTCGGGGAGTCGTTGCCACGGAAGCTGACCGCGACCCCCGGGGAAGACGATGGTGAGCCCGTCGATGTCGAGCAGCGGTTCGCTCATGAGCGCACACCTGCGAGTTCGAGCTCGCCGAGCCGGACGCAGCGGCTAGACCCAGACCGACTCGCAGCAAGTTCGACCGGGCCCTGCCGGCAGGCGTCGACGGCGTAAGCGCATCGGTCAGCGAAGTGGCAATGGTCTGGCCATTCCCACGGCGACGGCACGACACCAGGGATCGTTGCGAGCTCACCGGAGCGCGCCTCGTTGCGCGGAATCGCCGAGATGAGCCCTTCGGTGTACGGGTGCTGCGGGTCGGTGAACACGTCGGCGAGGCGTCCGGTCTCGACGATTTCGCCTGCGTACATCACCGCCACGTCGTCGGCAAGGTCGGCGACGACGCCGAGGTCGTGAGTGATCAGCAGCACCGACATGTCGCGCTCGCGTGCAAGGTCGCCGATGAGATCGAGGACCTGGCCCTGCACGGTGACGTCGAGAGCGGTGGTCGGTTCGTCGGCGATCAACAGCTTCGGTTCGCAGGCGAGTGCCATGGCGATGACGACGCGCTGCGCCATGCCACCGGAGAACTGATGCGGGTACGCGTCGACACGAGAGGCTGGGTCGGGGATGCCAACCTCGCCGAACAGCTCGATCACGCGCAGACGCGCCTCCGCCTTGCTGAGCCCGAGGTGATAGCGCAGCGACTCGGCAACCTGCCGTCCGACGGTGTTGGCGGGGTTCAGCGACGCGAACGGTTCCTGGAAGATGACACCCATCTGAGTTCCGCGAATCCGTCGGAGTTGATCGAACGGCATCCCGACGAGCTCCTGTTCGTCCAGCGTGATCGACGCAGCAGATGCCAGGCCGGGGTCGGGCACCAGGCCCATAAGCGACAGCGCAGTGATCGACTTGCCCGATCCGGATTCGCCGACGAGCGCCAGCACTTCACCACGACCGATGTCCAGATCGACGCCCGAAACAACTTGGACGTCGTCGCCGGTGCCCGGTCTGGGGAAGACCACAGAGAGATCGCGCACCGAGACCAGCGCGTCAGGGTTCGGTAGGCGCACCGCTGGCCCTGCGGTTTCGGCAGGCTGCACGTCGCCGACGCCTACCCGGCCGCCGCGCGCCTGCCGCGCGAACGCATCACGAACACCGTCTCCGAACACGTTGAACGCAAGGACGGTGAGGAACACCATGACCCCCGGCGGGATCGCCGGCCAGATCGTGCGGTCGATGCTGGTCTGCGCGTCACGCAGCATGCGTCCCCAACTGGCTTGATTGGAACTGGCGCCGATGCCGAGAAAACTTAGGCCCGCCTCGGCAAGTACTGCCGAAGCAAAAAGCAAGGTGGTCTGCACGATCAAGACCGGCGCCACGTTGGGCAGCACGTGGCGGAACATGACCCGACGGCTGGGGGCACCGGCGGCAATCGCGCCGTCGACGTACAACTCCTTGCGCGCTCCGAACACCTCCGCACGGGTCAGGCGGGTGATTATCATTGAGTACACCAAGCCCACTGCGAGCATCGCCTTCGTGAGTCCGGTGCCTAGGCCGGCGATGATCGCCATCGCCATCACGATGGCGGGCACTGCGACAACCGCCTCGACGAGGCGCATCACGATGCGATCGACCCATCCGCGGAAGTACCCGATCGTCAAGCCGAGCGGTATTCCGATGATCAACGCGACCGCCACCGCTTGGGCGCCGGCCAGAAGCGCGTACCGTGTGCCGAACATCAGCCGGCTGGCGATGTCGCGCCCGACGTGATCGGTACCGAGCCAGTACTCACCCGATGGCTCGAACAGGATGTCCTGGAAACGCGTCGCCAGCACTTCGTCATGTGGCGCTAGGAGCGGGGCGAACACCGCGATCAAGACGATGACCACGAGGTACACCGCCCCGGCCACCGCCAACTTGTTCTGAAGCAGCCGCGACTGCACGCGCTGGCGCGTCGACATCGCCACGTCAGCCACGAACCTTCGGGTTGAGCCAGGCGTAGCTCAGATCGAGCGCGATGTTGACCACCACCACGACAAGTGCGATCACCATCACGAACCCCAACAGCGCCGGCACGTTGCCGCGGAAGATTGCGTCAACGCCATACGTACCGAGACCCGGGATGTTGTAGATCAACTCGACGAACAACGAGCCGCCGAGCAACACCGACACCTGAAAGCCAATCAAAGTGACCACCGGGATGCTGGCGTTGCGGATCGCGTGACGCGATACCACCCGCCGAACCGGGAGACCCTTCGCCAGCGCCGTGCGGATGTAGTCGCGCTGCAGCACACCGATCATCGCCGATCGCGTCTGGCGTCCGATGGCCGCCGACGCAGCGACACCCAAGGCCACGCTCGGCAAAACCAACGCCTCAACCCATCCCACCAACCCATCAGGCCCGCCGGGCGGCCACACGGCCGGGAACCACCCGAGCTGCACTGCGAAGTAGTACGACAGCACGAGCGCAATCCAAAAGTTCGGCATCGCAATTCCCAACGACGACACCACGGTGATGACCCGGTCGGGCCATCGCCCGGCGTTCAGCGCGGCGACCACGCCAAACGAGCAGCCGACCACCACCGCAATCAACAGACCCCCAAACGCAAGCGCGATGGTGACCGGAACCCGGTCTTTCAGCTCGGTCGTGACCTCTTCGCCGGTGAACCAATTCGTCCCCAGATCGCCACGGACAGCGTCGCCGAGCCAATCGACGTACTGAGTAAAAAGCGAACGATCGACGCCGAGTTCGGCACGCTTTACGGCAACGGTCTCCTCAGAGGCATCAAGGCCGAGAATCGAACCGGCCGGATCGGCCGAGTTGGCTTGGGCCAGGAAAAAGACCAACGTCGCCACAAGGAACATTAGCGGCACCGCCGCCAACAGTCTTCCGGTCAGGAGTCGCAGCATTGAGACCTCATCGATCGAGACCAGCCCGAGCGGTGCTTCGACAGTGCTGCG
>Ga0213866_10000370_pt1 | contig 37241 bp, 55 predicted proteins | sample PICome_11_FD_160079 | JGI IMG/M metagenome (GOLD analysis project Ga0213866, IMG submission 160079) | Coastal seawater microbial communities near Pivers Island, North Carolina, United States - PICO284 | ecosystem: Environmental > Aquatic > Marine > Coastal | place: USA: North Carolina... | reverse complement strand
CTGAGACTGATGAGGGCACTTCTTCGGACACCGCCAACGACGACGATCTGTGCAATCTTACAGCAGAGATCGTGACACTCGATGGAACTAAGTCTTCGTCCAGCAGCACCCCGAAAGACTTCAACGGAAAACCGGAACAGATCCTCAAGAGGTTCAGGCCCAGACGCTCTGCCTCCAAATGTTTTGAGCGTGGCACCAGCAGGTCGAACTCCACTAACGTCCCACTTCGGAAGTTGACCACTATAGAGCATTGCGATAAGTTCTCTGTATGCCTTGGCCCATCCAATTTTTGAGTCCGAAACGTGTATGATACTGTCTGTGTCATGGAACTCCTCTGCAACTTCTGGTAGTTTAGAAATGTACTGCCGTTCAACACTGAATCCTACGCCTGTGCCACACATCAGGACGTACATCATCTCGTCAAAGGCTTTGGGATGATCTATAGGTAGGTAGCTACAGTTGAATCCAGCTACGTTGTCACGGTCGAGTGCTTCACCTGCTGTCATCAGTGCTCGCATCGAAGGCATAACGTCTAGGTTATGTATTGATTTGAATATCTCTGACACTTCGAAGTCATTCAGTCCTGCACGATCTACCCAGTAGTTTATGTAACGGTTTACCGTTTCTTCCCATGTTTCCCTACGCTGCTCTTCAGGCAAGTACCTAGCGTAACGTGACTTGTGTATGTATTGTTGGTATGCGTCCATTGGCTCTCCTAGTCTTCTTCTAAAATTTTTGATGCTACTTTCTGTAAAAGAAAATAGACTCCTTCTGGGTAAGGTCTGCTAGATGCTATCTCAAACATCTCACCCTTGTCGTACATGATAACCGCACAGTCTACCTCCTTGCCTTCTTCTTCGTACTGCATAGCCTTTACTGCGAACAGAGACAAGAACTCCGATGGGCTTATCGGCTCATCCTTGTCTTTTCCAAAATTACCCTCCACTACTTTCATTTTTACCTCTCTTGTGATACTCCTTACATACTTGGTCAAAGGTTTCCCACATCTCATTAAACTTGATCTCGTACAGTTCCTTGATGGCAAAGTACTTGTTAATCATTACGTCAGTCGCCTTCGGGCTAATGTGGTCATTCCACTCTGATGAGTCTAGGAAGTATCTAGTCACTAGGTCGATGTCCTTAGTCACGTTTGCGAAGTCTAACATCTGCTGTTCTAGATCAAAGATAGCACTCATAAAGCTACCTCTTCGATGAGGCGCTCAAGGAACCATCTAGCCTTACGAAGATCCTCGACACCGTTCTTGTACTCGTATCGCCACAGGTACTTCATCACGCTGCCTTTCAGGTAACCTTTGAACTCTGCCTTGTCCATAGATTCTTGTATCGCTTCTATGCACTCCAAGTTACCTGTGTTGTAGTGGTGTGGTTTAGAAACTACATCCCACTCTTCAGGTGTTGCATCGTCTAAGGAGCGTGGGAATGGTGTATTCCTGTCACATTTGGTAGTCATGTTCTTCCTCCATCATATCTTCCTCAAATTGGTCTAGTCGATTGATTAGTTTGTCCTCAAACCTATCCAGTAGTTCTTCTGCTGTAATCTGGAGACCTTCCAAAAGGTCGTCTGGGTCATACAGTTTTAGAATCCGTTCTTTAATTTCCTCTAGCGTTAGCATACTCAATCAACTCCTCCAAAGTATCTATAGTATACCACTTTATTTCGTGTTTGTCACACCATTCTGCCATTGTCAGTTTGGCACCTTTGCGTACTTTCTGGTTAGGTTTCATAAGCACGAACACTAACTCATGGAAACACGGTAGGCAATCCTTAATCGCCTTATACTTTTGTGTGTCTCCTTCTCTAAAGAAGCCTTTACACTCGACAAGGATGTCGTTAGGATGGATAAAGTCCGGCGTGTAAACTCTAGGTACTTGGTAACTAAACTTTTCTGACTCATAGGTAAAACCCTCTCTCTGTAGTTGTGTGTTGACGTTCTGTTCAAACTCAGACCTAAAGTTCCCTAAGCGGGATTTCCGGGACTTTCGGCTCATTGAATACCTCTACTAAATATCTTGGCCCTGAAGAGTACGCGAAGGCTCTTACGGAAGGCCAGCATACCGTTTTGTAAGTACAGTAGGAGCAACCTACGGCGAGTTTCTGGTTTCCACTCTTTCCATCGTCGATAGGCTCGTAGCACACGCTTGGTGGGTGAGGCTGCTCCACTAGCTTTTTTATGTGGTCAATACGTTCTCCTATGTCGTAGCTGATTAAGTCGTGAACGGGAGCCTGTGTGTCCTCTGAGTCATACAGCAGGTACGTTAGGTGTCCGTTCTGTTTGTCCATTGCTAGCCACCCGAACTTTGTTTCACCTTCGGCGTGAGCGTAACCCTTGATCTGCCCTACGTAACCGAAGGGGTCATCGTAAGCCAGTGTCCCGTCCTTAAACTTCTTGAAGCCAAAGGTAGATGTGCTCTTGATGTCAGTAACGATACCGTCAATCTTGCAATCCATAGAACCTTTGATGCCGTTGACTTCGCACTTCTTCTGTTCATCAGTAACCTCGTGTCCAGAGAGCCTAGTGAGGAACAGAAGCATCTCTTCGATCAAGTGTCCGTACATAAACTTGACGTAGGTGTTAGGCGTCATCTCCTCTTGTACGTCTGAATTGTTCACTACGTTCCAGAGGAACCTATCGTTACGTCCGATGTTAGACATACGTAGCTTCCGTCCGTCACGCTCCTCTGTGAATAGGTTAGTCATAAGACGCTTACAGTTTTCACCGAAGCGGTCTATCTCTGCTTCTAGATCGACACCTTCAGGTACGTCTTTTGAAGAGACTACCTCGTATATGTCGTCTACTAGGTTATAGATTGATTTCATGCGTTATGCTCCACCCAACGACACTTGCGCGTCTCCTTGTTAAATAAAAGAAAAACAACACCCATGCTTATCTGCTCGTTTGTTCTTTTGTCCTGAACCTTCCCGTTTTTGTCTGATGTTTTTACGTCTATTAACTTAATATCACCGTCCTTAGTTGCAATCATGTCTATCGGGCCACAGGTGCTGGCGTTTTTAAACACCTCGTAGCCATTATCCCAAAGCCAAGTTACTGCGTAGTACTCAGCTAAATCTCCTTTTCTAGACTGGCTGTCCTTAATAGGTGTTGATCTTGTACCGTCTTCATTGCTCTTTGCTTTGTCCCAACTCATCAGTGTGTCTCCGCCCATGTGTCTCCGATTTGATACTCTCCGTCAAGAGGGCATCGAAGTTTGTAGTAGATTCCTGCCGCCTTGAGACATTCCACAGCCAAGTAGCCGAACTTCTCTGCTTGTTCTGCGGTAACCTCCGTTTGTACTTCATCGTGTATGTTCCCCACAAACTTGTAGTCAATGTTCCACTGCTCTGCGTAGTCGTCTAGAAGCACGAGTGCCTTCTTCATCACAATTGCGCCAGCAGCCTGTAGTAACGTGTTTAGTGCACTGTGCTCTGATCTGACCCAGAGTTTTCTACCGTCGAGTCCGACAAGGTGACCTCGCTGAGAAGCCTTTCCAACTCGTTCTCGTAGGCTTTCAAGAGCAGGTGTGTTTGATAGAAAGCGTTGCTTAAGTTCCCTGCCATGTGTAGCAGTTCCTCCGACGATACTTCCAATTTTTGCGTCTCCTGCTCCGTAGAGGAAAGCATAGATGAAAGTCTTTGCTTGAGGTCTTGTGTCCAGTCCCGCAGCCATTTGGTTTCTTGTGTGTACATCCTCTGTAAGTAAGACATTAGTAAACTCCTCATCGTCCATATAGTGTGCCAGCATACGCAACTCCAGACCTGAAGCATCGAAGCCAACTAGTTTTTTACCTGTAGGCACAGTCCAGCACTGGCGGCACTCAGATCCGTACTGTGAGTAACCAGCGGGAACCTGCGCCATATTAGGTGTCTGGTGCGTCATGCGTCCAGTCACAGCACCATTCGTAGTTACCCTACCGTGTACCCTACCGTCATCCTGTACGTGCTCTAGCCAAGAGGAGACTTGTGCGTATCGCTTTTGCAAGAGTAAGTACTCAAGAACGAGAAGTGCTTCCGGTATATGTTTGTTCTCCTCAAGTGTCCTCTCGTCCACCTGCGGCCTACCGCTAGGCGTGAGTTCCGACCATACCGCACCTTTAGCCTCAAGTCTTTCTGCCACCTGTTGTCTACTACCGGGATTGAATACCGTAACCTTATCCTTAAGACGCTTGCCCGTCTTCTCAGACCACCTTTCCTCAACAATAGGCGGGAACACTTCCTGTAGTGTTGTCTCAATATCATTCATCTTCTCCTTAAACGTACCGCACAGGCTAAACGCTAGGCGTTGATCTAGTAACCAACCGTTACGCTCTTGTTGCTGAATGACCCACTGTACCTCGTGCTCCAGCTTGATAGACTCCTCAGAGAAACCCTCTAGCTCTTTCTGTAGAGCCTCGTGAACAGCTTGAGTAACTTCAGTGTCTCTCATGCAGTAGTCGATCATCTCAGGCGTTAGCTGTGTCCAGTCGTTGTGGTCTCCTTTCGCAAACCCAAGGATGTTTCCCCAGTTTCGCAGGGAGTGTCCACCAGATCGACTAGGATCGCTAAGGCGAGACAGAACGAGAGTATCCACAACAGACCCTTTACCAAAGGCCACACCCCAAAGACGATTAAGTACTGGAACGTCAAAGCCAATTCCGTTGTGAAATACCCAAGATGCTTCCGGCACACTTGCCGTATAGTCCTTAAAGTCTCTCTCATTGCATATCACCGTATTTACGTTGTTGTGACGACAGACCGCACACCAGATAACACTAGCGTCTAGCCCGTCTGTCTCAATGTCACAGTAGACATAGTTCAAAATTCAGTCTCCGTGTCTGCTGAAGGTGGTGCTGTTTCCTGCATACGTCCAGTGTCCAAGTCGTACTTCAGCCAACAGGCAGGGCCAGTTTGACCTGTGTAACGATTCTTGAGTACACGTACTGACGTAGTGTTTCGTACGTCAATGTCCTCGTGTTGCTGGTCTCGCTCCATGCCTATAACGATGTCTGACAACTGGGCGATGCTCTGGCTACCTCGTAAGTCCTGTAGACTGATCTTGCCTCCGTCCTCGTGCGGCTTGCCTGTGACCCGCTTCAGGTGCGACACGAGGAACAGGGTGATACCTGTCTCTGCCACTAGTGTCCGTAGGCGCGTCATAATCTCATCTATAGCTTTTCTTTCGTCTCCGTTTTCCTGAGAAGAAACCACGATTGAGAGGTGGTCGAGGATGACGTACCGACAGTCGAGAGCCTTTGCCATGTACCGGACTCGTGAGAGAAGGTTATCGGCTGACGTTGACCCCCAGTGATCGAATAGATAATATCTTCCTGTTCCCAGAGTGTCCTTCCAATAAGGTCTAAGCTCATCAACAGGTGTTTCTTCTTCCAAGTGCAGTGGTCGATTTGCTGCCACCGACATGATTCCCAGAGTTGTCCTCGCAATGTCCTCCTCCAGTGCAAGTACACCGATGTTTTCTTCAGTCCTGTGTAGTAAGTCGTACTCCAGTTCTCGTATAAACTGGGACTTGCCCATGCCAGAACCGCTGGTGACAGTGACAAGCTCGTATGGTCTGTGTCCTTTAGTAATTTCATTTAAACCTTCCCACGGATAGGGTACAGACTTCACCTTCCGTTTGTTGACTAATGCCTCCCATGTATCCTCACCAGCCACGATACCGTCAGGCCGGTAAACCTTAGCGTCCCACCAGTGCTGTACAAACTCTCTGATCTGGTTACCCACTAGCATTTCACTAGCGTCCTTCATGGGTAACCGACATATCTTCAGCTTGTTAGGACTAAATAAATCCTTGACTTGTTCCTCTGCTACCTTCCCTGCCTTGTCTTGATCGAAACAGAGGACTACTTGATCGTAGCCTTCTAACCACTCTAGCTGTTCCTTGATCTCCTTAGCGGCACTAGCGGCTCCTGCCTTCAGTGACACTACGTCAAACTGCTTACCGAACATCTCGTAGACACTCATGGCGTCTAGCTCACCTTCGGTAATCGTAATGAATTTACCTCGTCCTCGACACTGTTGCTGTCCGAATAACCCTGTGTTACGTATGTCGCCCGTAGCTACAAATCCTTTGGTTGCTACAGTGCGTACCTTTGAACCTGTTAGTTCCCCTGTTTCAGTGTTGTAGTAAGGATAGTGGTGCTTCTCGATCTTACCCTTGGAATCGTAAGTCACGGTTACTTGATACTTCTTGCAGGTATCCTGTGACAGCTTACGATCTGGTATGGACGCAATGACACCGAACATATCCACTGGTTTGTTAGTAGTCACTTCTTCCACTTCTACGTATTCTCCTGTTCCCTTCACGTGATAGCCACAGCCAGCAGAGTAGCAATGGCGGCCACCGTCCTTGTAGACCGCCAGTGCATCACTTGAGCCACACTCAGGGCATGGCTCTTTGTGACTGTAGCTTCTATCAGAAGTCACTAACACCCTCTGCCATCTCAGCTTCTTCCAAGACCTTCACGGCCTCCAGATAGGTGCTGACACCGTGTACAGGATGGGGCTGACCTAGCTTGTACTTCAGGCGCACACGAGAGTTATACGGAATCTCCCCCATGTACGGGTTACCCTCAGCATCAAACGCCTTGATGTCGTACTTAGACTTGAATTTGCGCTGTTTAGCACCTTGATAGTCCTTGATCTTGACACCGTTAGACGCCATTTGGTTAGCATCATCTTCAGACAGGGTTACAGTCATGCTGAATGCACCTGTGTCCTGCCCGTTGTACACATCATGTTTCGTAATGTTTGAGAAGTTTACGATACCTTCGACCACTTGTGCTGTCATATGAGATAATCCTCGTTTATCGTCTTTTGTCGGTCTAACGGAATTGTCAGACTTACTAATAGTATACTCCCATTCTTCCAGATCGTCAAATGTAATGGTAATATTACCTCCTTTTAGATGTGTTGTCCATAAACCTATGTAGCTACTAATGTATCTACTAATGTAGTATTACTTTATTTATATACTAATGTTAAATAAACAATAGTTATTCCTTAGTAATACTACTGTAGATTATATCATAGTTTTCCTCCATTGTCAACCACTCATCTTGTGTAATACTACCAGAATCTTCTAGATCCCATCCCGCAGCAAGAGATACAGTATAACACTCAGTACAAAGATCGTAAAAATCACCATTCTTGTCTTTCCTCGTTAGTTCCTTGTCTTCTAGTATTTTGTTACAGGCTTTGCAACGCATAATCAAAGTCCTCCTATGTTGTCTGATTCAGGCCATTGAAATACCCCGTTGTAGGCCTGTACTAGCTCATTGTAGCTCATGTCTGAGTACTTCTGGCGTAACTGTGCCTTCACCATCTGTATTACTGTAGGAAAGTCTAGGAAGTTTAGTTCGTACTCTGTCAACTCTCGCACCATTACTTCTACGTCATACGCATCATCAGTCACCTTGTTGTCCCTCCGCTTCTAACATCATTTCACATTGTAACTCATCGTAGCAGTGTTCGCAATAGTAACCACTAAAGTCCTCTATTGTGTACGCTTGCTTTACCTCCTCTTTACAGCCTTCGCACTGCTTCATAGCGTTAGCGTTGCTAATCATACTGCCTCCCTGCCGTACCACTTCATGGGTATTCCTTTGGCGTCCCAGTCGTCTGCCTTGTGGTTGTAGTAGGTCTGGTAAGCCACTACAGCGTCACTAGACTTGCACTCATCTGGCATACACTGTGGCGGATCAGTGAATCCTACCCTGGATATGCCTCTAGGAGGCTCTAGGAGGCTCTGTGAGTGCGTTTCTATGGTCTTGTGTACCTTACCATAGCGTTTAGTGTATTCGCGTCCTAGAGCCATTAGGTGGCTTCTGAGCCACAGGTAGTTATCTCGTGATGACCTAGCCCATACTGCACTAGGGTGATTCTTGTGGGTACTCTTGTATGCCACTTGTTCACCGTCTATCTCGTTGTGCGCTGTAGAGAGTAGCTGGGCAGTCTCTAGGATCATCTTAACCACGTGTCGGTCACACTGTAAACGTGCGGCTTCTCGTGGGTCTCTGTCTAAATAAAATATGTTCATAGTGCCTCCTTTTTGTTTTCGTTTTGTTGCTTATAGTCTTTTAACCACTGCTTTGCTTGCTGTGCGTACTCTTCTCTTCTATCTTTTGCCCATTGTTCGTAACTTGTTTCTGCCATCAAGTCAGGCTTATTCCCCCAGTCTACACCTCTTTGGCTTGCGGCAACAGCAGCAGACAGAAAAAGACCTGCCCTACTTCTGTTTACTAGCGTGTCCATAAAACGCCACAAAAACTCCTCCCTACCTTCCCAGTCTTTGCGAAACCTTCCCTTGTGGTTTAATCCGTCTATTATGTATTCAACTTCGGATTCATTCAAATTTTTTGTTTTAAAAGAAGAAGTAAGACGGGCTACGCCAAACAGCCTCTCCGTGTAGTCGTCCCACATTAAACTTCTTAAATGCTCATGCGCTTGTTTTATTTTTTGCTCATCGTTCATAATGCCCTCTCCTCTGCGTAGTACTCGTCCCACACTAGGTCAAATATGCGGTCTAGTGTGTCCGTGTATAGTAACCCAGTTACGTTATGTTTACCAGCGTACACCACTATGTCTAACGTACCTTCTTGGCATACGCTCCAGATAACATTGTACACCATGTCCTCCCCTTCGTACTCTAGTTCACCTCTAGCGTTATCTGTCCTCATGTGTTCTCTAGACCTCCTCAATTTCAAAATCAGTCTCTATAGGATTGCCGGTCATCGACAGAAGCTCCTTCTGGAGTTCCACGAAACGCTCGCACTCCTCCTTAGTACCTTCAAAGGCAACATCAGCACCTTCGCCTATATCCCATTGCATAACCTTAAACTTTTCCATTTCCTTAGACCTCCTCTAGTCGTCTCTGTCCAGTCCTTTTACTTCTGCCCATATTACTACCACCACGATAAACGTAGCGTACAACATAAAGTCCTGCAGTGTCAACATAGTTACATATCCTCTATTATGACCGCACAAGCGGCCAGTAGTAGTATTAGGAATCCTGTCACCTGTAGCGCCTCTATCATGCCACGGCCTCCCCTTCATGGTACACTACGCCCTTACGGGTGTACACGTTGAAACCTAAAGCCCTTAAGCGGCTCATGGTGGTACGTGTAGGCCACTGCTCCAGCGTCCTATAGTTAATGCTGAACACTCTAGCCCCTGACTTCATACGCTCCACAGTGGCTATTGGGTGGCCGTGTAAGTACACGTGCGCCCACGTTGACCAGTCACCAGACGCAATAGTTACCTGAGTGTTATCCTTTGCCCACGGCCGCATATTATCCACGGCCTCATTCATTTGCTTTTCGATCAGTCTCATTGATATTACTCCTCGTTTGTGGTTTGGTGTGCGTAGGCTATCAGGTCGCTAGTGAATACGCAACCGTCAGGCGTTGTATATCCATCCATTATGTGCAGCAGGTCGTTTAGGTCAATAGACGTAAATAGTTCGTACAGTTCGCAATCATTAGATGCCCACAGCGATGCGTTCCAGTGATCCCATGATGGGTGTCCGTTGTAAGTTTGGTCTGTCATTGTTTAACCCTCCACTCTAGCGTTAGCGTATCCATTTAAACCGTACACCGTTTTACCTACAGCCACATTTAACCTATCAGCCGCGTCTTTTATAGCACTGTCCGGCCCGTAAAACCCGTTTTGGTAGACCTTTTGGCACATTTTACACTTCCCGATTGTTTTATCCATTGTCCACGTAACGATATGTACAATAGCTCCACAATCCTCTTTTGTGTTACAGAAAATATAATCTGGTGTAAGTTTCATTGTCTAAACCTCGTGTTTAATTGTGTTGATTTACCAGTGGACACCCTAGCAGATGCCCACCAGTAAAGCAACCTCTATTTGTCGTTAATGGAAATATTTACTTTTTTTGCTGGTTTGCTCTTTTCAATGTACAACGTCCAGTAACCGAAGTCAAATGAATGAAAACATTTCATCTTGCGGTAATTCATAGGCAGCTTTACGATCTTGCGCTGTCTTAAGATTGTGTGTCGGCCTAAGATCTTTTTACGTGTCACGTTTTCCATGAGTATATACCCTCTTTTGGTTTATGTTTCAAGTTAAGCCGGTTGGCTTACCAGTGGACACCTTACGCGATGTCCACCAGTAAAACAACCATCTTATCCTCTGTCGATGTACTTGTATTCACCGTAGACACGGCCTGTGTTGTCTATCACTCTGGCACTCATGCAAAAGAATTCTGCTACGTGAGCACCTAGTGCTGTCTTAGCGTCCTTCCGTTGTTCGTGGTCAGAGACCTTGTACCACTTAGTGTAACGTCCGTTGTCCTGTTTGAATCTGTATTGCAGTGTGTACATATGTAGTCCCTCTGTTTGTGGGGTGGCTGGTGTGTCCCCTGTCGCCATGTGTGTAATATGAGGCATTCCAGTGTAGATTGCAAGTGTAAATATTACCACGTTTGGACTATTGACATCTCGTGTCTGCTCGTGCTGGGCCTCTGTAGCACCTACATAGGCACACACACTTGTCAACGTGAATATTCACAAGTAAAAACATTTGACAAACACTGGCGGCTGTGGTAGGCCTTTGGGCCTCGTGTCTACCACAAGTCCGGCCTCGTGTCAACCCTTGTGACCACTTGTGACTACGTGAATAATACCAATGTTTTTCCTTGCGCTCGTGGTGGTCTTGTGTTAGACTTGGGGTGGCCCCTTGTGTTGACACCGGGGGGCCGGGTTGACTTGTGATTACTATTGTTGTAGCCACTCAGGTTTGCAAGAGGGTAAAATTAGAATAAAAAGGGCTAACTACTCGTGTTATTTTCTCGTGTTAAATCAAGGTATTACACAGGAGGCGGCCTAAAGTTGTAAATAGTGACACAACTCGTGTACTTCTAGTGATTATCTTTGGTACTATTACACATATTTACTGCTAGGGTATTGACATTTGTATAAAAATGTGGTATAATAATAGGTAGATACTAAAGCGACACTGAAGAGACATCTACTGACTTTCCAGAGGCGGCTTTAAGTTGGATTAATGTAAGTAAACACTAACTAATTCACTTAGATCCTCTTCATCTGTTGTCTAAAGTTGCTTTAGGTTAAGAGGACTCAAGTGAAACACAAGTAAAACACAAGGATACTTACGTGGACGACAAGCTCAAGGCTCAGTGTGCAGAAAGAAAAGCCACTAGAAGACCCAGAGGCCGACCTAAGAAGTCAGAGATTAAGGCTAAGACCACTGGTTCTAGAGGTAAAGTAGGCAGACCTAAGGGTGATGCTTCTATAATTAATGAGTACAAGGCTAGGATGTTAGCTAGTCCTAAGTCAGAATTAGTCCTACAGACTATATTTGATGCTGCTACAAACGATGACCACAAGAATCAAGCAGCAGCATGGAAGCTAATCATGGACAGAATACTGCCAGTAGGTGCTTTTGAGAAAGACGTGATAAAAGATGGTGGTCGTAACGCCATACAGATCAACATTACAGGTGTGGGTACTACAGAAATTAGCTCAGGCAGCACTATAGACAGTAGCTACGCTACGGTAGACGGAGATTCCGGTGAAATACTTTGAGTTGTCTGAATTTGACTGCACGTTTACCGGCAATAACGGAATGAAGCCTGAGTTTCTAGAGAAACTAGACCAACTCAGGCACAACTGTGGGTTTCCTTTTGTTATCACGAGTGGATACAGAGACCCTAGTCACCCAATTGAGGCTGCTAAGGACATTCCCGGTACTCACGCTAACGGAATTGCAGCAGACATACGGGTTGTTAGCAGTAACAAGCGGTTTAGGTTAGTAAAAGAAGCACTGGCGTTAGGATTCACAGGTATTGGCGTTGATCCTTCGTTTATCCACGTAGACATACGGGAAAGTTCCCCTGTTATCTGGACGTACTGATGCTATATACCAAAAATGTAAATCTCACAGACACTTCAACACAAACTATTGTTACGATACCTAGCGGGTTTGTAGCGCACTGGAACATGGCGTTTATAAGTAACCTACACAATTCCACAAATGACATTACTTTGTTTGTTGACAAGACTCCAGACCCTGATGTGTATATCCTTAACGGCACTAATGTGTCATCTAAAGAGTACTTGTTAATTGACGGCAACGCTGTGTTTGTTTTGCAGGAAGGTGACGTAATTAAAGCGTCAGCAGGATCAGCAGGAAACATAGAAGTAGTAGTAACTTTTGATCTGTTAGAGCAACCAGCAACATTTGTTAACTTTAATGGATCTTAATGTCAACTCTAATCTGTATCGCGTCTATTATGTTGCTACCCACTATTGCAGGTGGCTACACGTTTTACAAGAGCTTGGAGATATGTCCCTAAGTGACTGATCTCAATGTTGAACTGCTTCCTTGGCAGCAGGAAGTGTACAGTGACACTACTCGTTTTAAAGTAGTTGCTGCCGGAAGACGAACAGGAAAGTCACGACTCGCTGCGTGGCTGCTCATTATTAATGCGTTGCAAGCCGAACGTGGTCATGTTTTTTACGTTGCGCCTACGCAGGGACAAGCCCGTGACATCATGTGGCAGACTCTGCTAGAGCTAGGACACCCTGTTATTGCGGGATCGCACATTAACAACCTGCAAATCAAGCTGGTCAACGGGGCTACAATTAGTCTGAAGGGAGCCGATAGGCCAGAGACTATGCGTGGTGTGTCCTTGAAGTTTCTCGTGATGGACGAGTATGCGGATATGAAACCAGATGTCTGGGAGCAAATCCTACGTCCAGCACTAGCAGACCAGAAGGGTCACGCGTTGTTCATAGGAACACCTATGGGTCGTAACCACTTCTACGAACTGTACAAGTACGCGGAGATGGCTGATGATGAAACGTATAAGGGCTGGCATTTTACGTCTTACGATAACCCTCTACTTGATCCAAGCGAGATTGATGTTGCTAAGAAGTCGATGTCGTCGTATGCGTTTCGCCAAGAGTTCATGGCGTCCTTCGAAGCCACAGGTTCCGAAATGTTCAAGGAGCAGTGGATTAAGTACGGTGAAGAGCCGGAAGTTGGTGACTACTACATCGCAATAGACTTAGCTGGCTTTGAAGAGGTCGGGAAGAAACGCACAAAGAACACTAAACTAGACGAGACAGCTATGGCTATCGTCAAGGTAGGTGACAATGGTGACTGGTACATTGATAACATTATACACGGAAGATGGTCTCTGGACGAAACAGCCATTAAAATCTTTCAAGCTGTTCGTGACTACCGCCCTGTATCTGTTGGCATTGAAAGAGGCATTGCAAAGCAAGCGGTTATGTCGCCGCTTATGGATCTGCAAAAGAAGTACGCACAGTTCTTCAGAGTAGAAGAGCTTACCCACGGTAACAAGAAGAAAACCGATAGGGTCATGTGGGCGCTGCAAGGGCGCTTTGAGAACGGAATTGTGAGCATGAACAAAGGTGACTGGAACGCAAGGTTCCTAGATCAGTTGTTTCAATTCCCTGATCCGTTGACGCACGATGACTTAGTTGATGCGTTAGCGTACATAGATCAGCTTGCTAACGTCCCGTATGGGATCGCTGAACTAGAGTTCGAAGAGCCAGAAATTTTAGATATTGTAGCGGGGTACTAAGGTGAGTGAATTATATAGTCCAGACCCACTGATGATGGGAGAAACCATCGAAGGCTGGGTAATAAACAAATGTGAAGACTGGAGAGATTACTACGAAAGTAACTATGAAGCAGACTTTGATGAATATTATAGACTCTGGCGGGGCATCTGGGATCCTGCTGACCGTGAGCGTTCCTCTGAAAGATCACGCATTATTTCTCCTGCACTACAGCAAGCAGTTGAGTCTAATGTAGCAGAACTAGAAGAAGCTACGTTTGGTCGTGGTAAGTGGTTCGACATTGCTGACGACATGAACGATCCTGAAAAACAGGATGTGCAATATTTACGTAATAAGTTAACAGAAGACTTCGAACAGTGCAAGATACGTAAAGCTGTTGCTGAGTGCCTGATTAACGCTGCCGTGTTTGGTACTGGTGTTGGTGAAATCGTCATCGAAGAAATAAAAGAGATGGCTCCAGCAACTCAGCCCATCATGGACGGACAGTTGCAAGCTGTAGGCGTCAATATCACTGACCGTGTTGTTGTCAAGCTAAAGCCTGTGATGCCTCAAAACTTCCTGATCGACCCTGTAGCTACGTCTGTTGATGACGCTATGGGTGTTGCTGTAGACGAGTTTGTAAGCCGTCACCACGTAGAACTCTTACAAGAGCAAGGCGTTTACCGTGACGTATACGTAGCCAGTGCTGCTCCTGACACTGACCTAGAACCAGATCAAGACCTTACGATCTACAACGACGACAAAGTTAGACTGACGAAGTACTACGGTCTAGTGCCTAAGCAGCTTCTTGAGGAGGCTACTGACGAAGACGTTGAATCAGACTCTGCTTACGTAGAAGCTATTGTTGTTATTGCTAACGGTGGCGTTCTCCTTAAGGCTGAACCAAACCCTTACATGATGCAAGATCGTCCTGTAGTTGCGTTTCCTTGGGACGTTGTACCCAGTCGCTTCTGGGGACGAGGTGTTTGTGAGAAAGGCTATAACTCTCAGAAAGCACTAGATACTGAGCTACGTGCTCGTATTGACGCACTGTCACTGACTATACATCCTATGTTAGCCATTGACGCAACACGACTGCCGCGAGGCTCCCGACCCGAAGTGCGTCCGGGTAAAATGATACTGACGAATGGTGATCCCCGTGAAGTGCTACAACCTTTTAATTTTGGACAAGTGGGCCAAATTACTTTTGCACAAGCTGCAAGCCTTCAGCAAATGGTACAGCAAGCAACAGGCGCTGTTGACTCTGCCGGTATTGCTGGACAGGTTAACGGAGAAGCGACTGCCGCAGGAATAAGTATGTCGCTAGGCGCAATCATTAAGCGTCACAAGCGCACCCTGATTAACTTCCAGCAGTCCTTCCTGTTACCTTTTGTTACCAAAGCTGCACACAGGTATATGCAGTTTGACCCTGAAAACTACCCTGTTGCTGACTATAAGTTTAACGCTTCGTCCACTCTAGGCATCATTGCTAGAGAGTACGAAGTGACGCAGCTTGTACAACTCTTGCAGACTATGAAGCAAGACTCTCCGCTGTACCCTGTGTTGATACAAAGTATCATCGACAACATGAACCTGAGCAACCGTGAGGAGCTTATTGCTGCTATGCAACAGGCCGCACAGCCTGATCCACAGGCACAGCAAATGGCTCAAATGGCACAACAGGCTCAAATAGAGTTCCAGCAGAGTCAGACTAACGCTCTTAATGCACAGGCGCAAGAGTCTCAGGCAAGAGCACAGAAGTACATGATAGACGCACAGCTAGCACCGCAAGAGCTAGAGATAGACCAAATATCAGCGATTACCCGCAACCTACAGGCTGGCGATCAGGACGACAAAGAGTTCGAACGCAGAATGAAGGTAGCTCAAACTCTCCTAAAGGAAAAAGAGATAGAGGCAAAAACCAATGCTAATGACACAACGCGAGTTCGACAACCTAGTCAGCCAGATCAACGAGGCATTCAAGACGCACTTCGACAAGCTGGAGGCGCTGGAGACCAAGGTGGAGGCTTTAATCAATGAGCAAGAAAAAGGATCCAAGACTAGCGCGAGCAGGGGTAAGCGGGTACAACAAGCCAAAGAGGACGCCTAATCACCCTACTAAGTCACACGTAGTTGTGGCAAAGTGTGAAGACGGAAGTGTCAAGACAATCAGATTCGGACAACAAGGAGTATCAGGTGCTGGAAAAAATCCAAAGTCAGCTTCAGAAAAAGCTAGACGAAAATCGTTTAAAGCTAGACACGCAAAAAACATTGCTAAAGGAAAATGCTCTGCTGCTTACTGGGCTAATAAAGTCAAATGGTAAAGATATACAGGGTTGTGTGGAAAGATGCTCAAGGAGGAGCAAACGTGGGCTGGCGAGAGTTAAGCGAGCTTACGCAAGCTAAAGTAGCTACTGCTGTCTCCTGTGGTGCTGTCTTGGTTAACGATGAGGACAAGATAATTATATGTCCACATATGTTGGTAGAAGACGGTAAAATTACCGAAGGAGACGCAGAGCTAGTAATACCCAAGCAATGGGTCACATCAATGGAAGAACTAGGAGAGTATTAAATGATACCTGCGGTTATTAGGCTTATACAAAGCAAAGGTGTTAGGGAGGCTATCAAAAAGTACGGCAAAAAGGCTGTTGATGAGGCTAAAAAACACATAGATGACATGAAAACCAAACCTTCTCCGGGCCAAAAGAAAATAAGTCCTGCTACTAAGTCACAAAGAGCCAACAGAGAAACTATGAGACGTTCAGCAGGAACGGGCGCAGCGGTAGGGGTAGCCGCTGGAAGTGCAACCGGAGAAAAACCTAAGCCTAAGCCTAAGCCTAAGCCTAAGCCTAAGCCTAAGCCTAAAGGAACTCATATCTCAGGAAACAAAAGCGGTGTTACTGTAACTAAAAACGGAAAAGTTGTCTCTAAAAGACCAGCAAAGAAGAAATAAAGAAAAAGGAGAACTATTATGCCAAGAGGAAAAGGAACATACGGAAGTCAAGTAGGAAGACCACCTAAGCAGAAGCCTAAGCAGAAGCCTAAGAAAAGAGGGTAAAAAATAATGGCTAGAGGACTATACAGCAATATCCACGCCAAACGTAAGAGAATAGCCGCTGGATCAGGGGAAAAGATGCGTAAACCCGGATCTGCTGGCGCTCCTACAGCCAAAGCCTTCAAGAAAGCCGCTAGGACTGCTAGAAAGAAATAGTGGTAATATTACCATTAGGTATTGACATTTGGTTAAAAATATGGTATAATAAGGGTATATACTTAGGTATATAACTCTTACCTTAACCAGAGACAACCGTGAGGCCTCAATGACACCTGAATTAGAAAAGTACTATAACACTTACTTCGACCTTTTCCGTTCAGAAGGATGGAAACAGCTAATCGAAGAACTAACCCAAAATGCAGTTGTTATTAACTCTGTAGAAGCTACTAAAGACGTAGACGATATGTACTTCCGCAAAGGACAGTTAAACGTATTGGCTCACGTTATTAATCTAGAGACTGCTGTTAATAACGCATTTGAAGATCAATCAAAAGAACAAGAAGAAGATGATTAAAGTATTCGACTTTCGATGTACTAATGGTCATCTATTTGAAGAATTTGTAGCTAGTAACGTAACAACCAGTAGGTGCGGTTGTGGCGCTAACGCTACAAGGGTCGTATCAGCAACACAGTGCGTACTAGAAGGTGCATCCGGTGACTTTCCGGGAAGGCACATGAAGTGGGTACGAGAACACGAAAAAGCTGGTCATAAATAACTCCATAACCAGACAGGCGGAGAACTTAAATAATGTCAAGAGCACAACTCATAGACGAGCGCCCAGAAGAAGACAACAACGAAACAGACGTAGTAGAACAACAAGAATCCTTTGAGTCTCAAGAAGAAGAGGTAGCTCAACCGGAAACTGTACCAGAGAAGTATCAGGGTAAGTCCCTAGAGGATGTTGTCCAGATGCACCAAGAGGCTGAAAAGCTGCTTGGTAAACAAAGCTCTGAGGTTGGTGAACTACGTAAGGTCGTTGATGACTACATTCAGGCACAACTCACACAACAACAAGCACCTGTACAACAGCAAGAAGATGACGATATAGACTTCTTCACTGATCCCAAAAGTGCTGTTAGTCGAGCGATTGAGAACCACCCAAAGATTCGAGAAGCCGAAGCATACACACAAGAATATAAGAAACAGGCGACCTTAGCAACTCTGCAAGGAAACCACCCAGATATGCAAAACATTCTGCAAGATCCTAAGTTTGCGGAGTGGGTACAAGGATCTAAGATACGGACTCAACTGTTTGTACAAGCAGACCAAGCATACGATTACGATGCTGCAAACGAATTGTTTTCGCTGTGGAAAGAGCGTAACCAAGTAGCTCAACAAACAGCAGTCGTTGAAAAACACGCACGTAAGCAACAGCTAAAGTCTGCTAGCACAGGCAACGCTAGGGGAACAGGAGAGGGTCAGCGAAAGAAAGTCTATCGTCGTGCTGATATTATTAAGTTAATGAAGACCGACCCAGAGCGTTACCAGAGTTTATCCGATGAGATATTCAAGGCATATGCAGAGGGTCGTGTCAAATAGCCTAATCTAAAGGAGATTTATCATGGCTGGCGAAACCTCTGGAACTTATCCATTAGCAAATGCGATTGTCGATAAGACAGCCGCTGCTACTTTCATCCCCGAAATCTGGAGTGATGAAGTAATTGCTGCTTACCAAAAGAACCTCAAGATGTCACCTCTTGTCAAGAAGATTTCTATGACTGGCAAGAAAGGCGACACCATTCACGTACCCAAGCCCGTCCGTGGCGCTGCCTCTGCTAAGTCAGAGTCTACTGCTGTAACGATTCAAGCAAACCTTGAAGGTGAGTTGCAGATCGTTGTAGATCGTCACTTTGAGTACTCACGTTTCATCGAAGACATCGTTGAGACTCAGGCACTCAACAGCCTCCGTCAGTTCTACACTGAAGATGCTGGTTACCAGTTGGCTCTGAAGGTTGACACTGACCTGATGAATGCCGCTACTGGTTTCGGTGATGGCACTAAGACGTTTGCTCCTGCAAACACTGGTGCTGACTGGGTTGCATCAAACAGCTACTACTTCAACGCTGCTGCTGGCATTGCTGCCTACGCCGTTGACACTGTAACGTCTGGTGACAACTTTACCGACCTTGGCTTCCGTCAAGCTATCAAGCTGATGGACGATGCTGACGTACCTATGGAGAATCGAGCACTGATCGTTCCTCCTGCGGCTCGTTCAACCATCATGGGTATCGACCGTTACGTGTCTTCTGACTTCGTAGGTGGTCGTGGTGTTGAGTCAGGACTTATCGGAAACCTCTACGGCGTAGACGTATACGTTTCTTCTAACTGTCCTGTCATCGAAGTAGCTGCTCAAAACACTGCTTCGTCTGTTGACACCCGTGGTTGTCTGTTCTTCCACAAGGACGCTATCGTCCACGCAGAGCAGATGGCTGTACGGTCTCAGACTCAGTACAAGCAGGAATACCTGTCTACTCTGTATACTGCTGACACTCTCTACGGTGTTGAAGTGTACCGACCTGAAGCAGGTTTTGTTATCGCTATCGCTGACGAGTGATAACTCTAAGGGGACTCTTCGGAGTCCCTTTTCCCTTTTTCTTGTTTGTTTTTGTAGGAGTAGTCTATGCCCATATATAGAGGTGACGGTGGTTCTGGTGATGCCTCTACAGACGCCTATGCGTCTCAGGTAGCCCAGAACGCTCAGACTGCCACTACTAAAGCAAACGAAGCTGCTGCCAGTGCTGCTGCTGCGGCGGCTAGTGCGACAGCGGCTGCAAACGAAGCTACAAATTTTAATAACAGTTTAGACGCTTCTGCTACTACTTTGTCAGAAGGAGCTTCTGCTACCGCTTCTTACAACAGTTCAACAAAAGTTATTACGTTTGGTATTCCCACAGGTGCCACCGGAGCCACTGGTGCTACCGGAGCTACTGGTGCTACTGGCCCAACAGGTGCTACAGGAGCTACAGGACCACAAGGCGCTACTGGACCGCAAGGCCCACAAGGTGATGCAGGTGCTGATGGTGCAGACGGAGCTACTGGTGCAACAGGCGCTACAGGCCCACAAGGACCGACAGGCGCAACAGGGGCTACAGGAGCAGCCGGTGCTGCAGCTACGATTGCTGTAGGTACAGTTAGTACAGGTTCAGCAGGAAGCTCTGCAACAGTTACAAACACAGGTACGTCTTCTGCTGCTGTTTTTGCTTTTGCTATTCCCAAAGGTGACACAGGCGATACAGGGGCTACTGGCGCTACAGGGGCTACAGGAGCAACGGGTGCTACAGGTGCTGGCGTTGCTGCAGGAGGCTCTACGGGACAGGCACTAGTAAAAACAGACGGCACCGACTACAACACAGAGTGGGCTACTGTTTTAACTGCTAACCAAACTATCACACTGTCCGGTGCAGTCACTGGCTCAGGTACAACTTCTATCACTACAACGCTGTCAACTATTGACGGAGGTACTTATTAATGGCTACTACTATTAAGCTGAAGAACGGCTCAGGCGCACCGTTAGCAGGGGATCTTGTCCAAGGTGAACCTGCGCTGGATCTTACTAATAAGCGCCTCTACACAGAAGACTCAGGCGGTACGGTGATTGAGGTTGGCACTAATCCGGGCACTGATGTAACTTTTGCTGACAACCGCAAGGCTATCTTTGGTGCTGGGTCTGACCTACAGATTTACCATGATGGTTCGCATAGTAGAATTGACGAACAAGGCACTGGTGTTTTATTTATACAGACTAACGGAACTAACATACAGCTTAATAAAGGAACAAGCGAGAATATGCTTGTTGCTAATGTAGATGGTTCTGTTGATCTTTACTACGACAACAGCAAAAAACTCGCTACCACCTCCACAGGCATTGATGTCACGGGTGACGTTAATAGCGATAGCGTAACTACAGGTACGTTCACCTCCACAGGCATCGACGATAACGCCACAAGCACTGCGATTACGATTGATTCGTCAGAGAATGTTGGTATTGGTACTGCGAGTCCTGACAGGGTGTTTCATGTTAGCCGTAGTTCTGCCTCTGTTGTTTCTGGCAAGTTTGAAAGCGCATCGACTAGCGGTTCTCAGATTGTTTTCAAAGACGCAGATACTACTACTAATGACTTACAAGTTCGCATTGGCTCTGATGCTAATGACCTTGTGCAATATGCTGGCGGCTCCGAACGTATGCGCATCGACTCCAGCGGCAACGTTGGTATTGGCACTTCGAGTCCTGACGCTTCCCTGACAGTAAAGCCTCAGTCGAGCGCGGTTGGAACTCACGTTAATCAAAACTGGTCTTATGACTCGACTTCATCAGGCACTGAATTTGATCTTAAGCTGAAGCAGGTAGTAAGCTCTAATTTGGTTAAGTACACGTTTGATTTGCGTAATTCTGGTACTTCATACGACAATAATCTTGTGCTTGATCGCGGCAACGTGGGTATTGGTACTTCAAGCCCCGACCAGCTTCTTGATGTTGGCGACCACACAGCGACAGGCAATAGAAGCATACGAATCAGTCAACGAACCGCAACTGCCGCACAAACTTACGGTGGCATTGAATTTTTTTACGATAATAGCGCAGGGACAACAGGCGTTAATGCCGCTATTAAATATGCGGCAGGGCCGTTAAGAAACGATGGCGAGCTAACCTTTCATACGGGCGCAAGCGCGTCAATAAGCGAACGTCTTAGGATTGACCATAACGGCAACGTAGGTATTGGCACTACGAGTCCTAGTGAAAAATTAAATGTAAGTGGAAATATTCGCGTCACAAGCGGCTTTGTGTCGTTCTCTGGTTCAATATCTACGCCATCTGAGGCGGCGGCTGTATATAGACCTGTTGATAATACATTGGCGTTTAGCACAGCGAACACAGAACGTATGCGTATCGACTCCAGCGGCAATGTTGGTATTGGTACGAGTTCGCCTTCATATCCTCTTGAAATTCAAAAAGACGGTGGCGGCTCGGCTATAAGACTGCGGATTAAAAACGACGGTGTGGCAACTAACGATGACACGATATTAGCGATGTCTGTCGGCGCCAACAACAATGAAAATCAAATTTGGTTTGGTGATGTAGACGACGGTAATGTCGGGCAAATTCGTTACGACCATAATACAGATTCAATGGAGTTTCACACCAACGCCTCAGAACGTATGCGTATCGACTCCAGCGGCAACTTGCTGGTTGGGACTACTACTAGCAGAGGAAGAATAACGTCAGAGGCTTCTTCTGGCTTTTGCTTTGACGGGTATATAACAACGTCCTCAGCAGGACAAGACATCTTTGTTATACGCTCTGATGTTGGAGGCACGGCAAATGCAAACCTAATTATTGAGGCTAACGGCGACGTTCAAAACACCAACAATTCTTATGGCTCTATTTCAGACGAACGCCTCAAGTCAAACATTGTAGATGCTTCATCACAGATTGATGACATCATGGCTGTGCAAGTTAGAAGCTACACGCTTGACTCAACAGGCGATACGCACATAGGTGTTGTAGCGCAAGAGCTTGAAGCCTCTGGAATGTCTGGACTTGTTAAGACTAACGATGAAGGCATGAAGTCAGTCAAGTACAGCGTCTTGTACATGAAGGCCATTAAAGCCTTGCAAGAAGCAGTAACACGAATTGAAACACTTGAAGCCGAAGTAGCGGCACTTAAAGGAGCATAAACTATGTCACACACATGGAAAGTAGAAGCACTAGACTACGCCGTATCACAAGACGGTCTGTCTAACGTAGTCACCACCGTACACTGGCGGTGTTCTAAAGAGGACGAGAACGGTAACTCAGGTTCCGCATACGGCACACACAGCCTACCTGCGCCTGACCCATCCGACTTTACAGCATGGGACGACTTAGACGAGTCTACCGTATTGTCTTGGATGACTGCTGACATGGTAGCTACGGCTGCTGAAGGCGAAGAAACCGAAGTAGACCGTGTACAAGCCTCTGTAGACGCACAGATTGCAGAGAAGGCTGCACCGACTAACGGCACTGGTGTACCTTGGTAAACCAATGAATGGATCCTCTATCGCTTATTGCTATGGCGTCTACAACCTTCAAGGGTATACAGACGCTGGTGAACAAAGGTGCTGAGATTGAGCACGTTGCTCAGAAGCTAGGGCAATGGTACTCCTTTGCATCTGACATCAAAGAAGCAGAAAAAGAAGCTGAGAGTCCCGGTGTTTTCAAGAAGTTGTTTGAGGGAGACACCGTTGAGCAACAAGCACTAAACAGTGTCATAGCAAAGAAGAAACTAGAGGAACAAGAGAAGCAAATACGTGAGTTAATCGTGTGGGCCTACGGCGTTGAGACTTACCAAGAGATGATACAACTCAGGAGAGAGATCAAGGCGCAACGCGAGAGAGTCATCTACAAACAAAGGCGAAGGCAAAGACTAGTTGGAGACGCTCTAGTCATAACAATAGGCGTCTTAATTGCTGGCGCTGTTGTGTACGTAACCGCAGCTATTATACAAGGAGCGCCATGAAGTACCTACTAGCACTGCTGTTGCTTGTCTCTGGATGCGCTAGCGTCAAGGAAGAAACACTGGTGTGTATAGGGTTCTGTGCTCAAACCGAAGTAGAAACTAAAACAAAGGAAACTAAGCAATGAAAAAGACACTGGCTATTCTGTTGTCTATCCTGTCGTTAAACCTAAGTGCAGCTACCCTGTACTTTGATGACGGATCATCTATTGAAGTCCCTGTAGGTCACAAGGTTTACGTAAGTCTTAACACTGTCTGGGAGTTTACTCGTTTCAATGCAGGTGGTTTTGACCTAAGACCAGTAGAAGAAGCCGCCTCTGTAGTAGAAGAGTGCGTACAGACCGATGGATTTACTTTTGGTGGTAACTCTGTTGTCTGTGAAGAAGTCGTTAAAACGCCAGAAGAAGAAGAATCCTGTGACGGTCTTGGCTTTGGACATGGTTGCTAGCAATGGAAATTGCAGAGTACAGAATAGAAAAAATAGAGGCAACTCTGGACAGGCTCGTTGAAGCCATATCCCAGATTGCCGTTGTGGATGAACGTCTGATTTCTCTGTTTAAACGTATGGATCGATTTGAAAAGCGGCTAGATGAACAAGAAGACGAGCTAAGAGAGATCAAGGAAACCGTCATACTGAACGCTAAAACAATTACGTCTACTGAGCGTTTCTTCTGGGTAGCTGTTTCTGCTGGTGCGTCATCACTTGTGTACTTCTTGAGGTAATACGTGTTAGAACTACTGGTACAACCTATAGCTGGTCTTCTGGATAAGTTCATTCCAGACGCAGACGAAAGGAACAGGCTCGCCCATGAAATATCTACAATGGCTGAAAGACACGCCCATGAACTGGCTAAGGCCCAGATTGAGGTTAACAAGGAAGAAGCTAAATCGTCTTCTATGTTTGTTGCTGGCTGGCGTCCAGCGGTTGGGTGGATATGTGCAACAGGAATGGGGTTTAATTTTATCTTCGTTCCTCTTGGGAGTTTTGTTTGTGCTGTCAGTGGCGTGGATATTCATTTTGCCCCTCTGGATTTGAGTCAGATGATGCCTGTGTTGATGGGTATGTTGGGCTTAGGCGCAATGAGGAGCTTTGAGAAAACTAAAGGTGTAGCGAGGGATAAGTAATGGTTGCTTGGAAAGATATGACAGAGATAGAGCGACTAGCTCACTCAATAAAGAACAACACAGCTTATCAAAACAGGTACAGAGAAGAAGTGCCGTCTTTAGGCTTTGGCCCCTCCTCTGCTACTTACAGAGAAACTAACCCTAGTTTATTTGACCAAGCTCGTGCTTTGCTAGCCATAGACTCTACTCCGGTTACTCGTGAGGACAGAAAAGCAGGAATGATGACAACAACTAGGGCAGAACAACAGCAACAGGCTCAGTCAACACCGCTAGGCATGAGTAACGCCCAAGTAGCCTCGTTTAACAGTTTAGTAGAATCAGGTAAGTTTAATCCTGACGGTTCTGTCAATATGGACTGGTTTAACAGCTTGTCTGACAAAGAAGCAAAAGAGGCTTGGTATCAAGGTATTAACTACGGTTACGGGTTAGGTAACACGGCTACACACAAGGCCATGAAAGACTCCATGAGAGCAGTGTACAACGAGAGGTTCCCACCTAAGAATCAGAGGCAAGATTTTACTTTTGGTGGCTCTGGAACTGCTCCTGTAGCTCCTCCAGCAGCTACTAGCGGTATGATGACAGAAGCAGCAACAGACTACGTAGGGCCGGGAGGAAACACAGCAGAGCAATGGAGTAGAAACAAAGACTTTATCGTAGAGCAAGTTGAGGCAGGACAAGCGACTAACGAGCAGATGTCTTGGTACAACGACTGGATTTCAGCGGGTCAGCCTAGTACACAAGCTGAGATGAACGCTTGGAGAACTCAGACTCCTGTTGACATGACAGGTAACGAGGAGCAAGAGCAAGCTAAGTTAAACCAGCGGTTTATTGAGTTCTTACAGAACTTAGGTCTACAGTCACTCGCTGATTTATTCTCAGGCGTTCCTGTAGGTCAAACAGGTGGTCTCGCAGGGGCTAACGCTGCTGCTTCTACGTATACGCCCTATACGCCTATAGTGGACTCTGGTGTTGCACCAGTAGACTATGGCTCTCCTCTGCTTCCTGTAAACCCTGTGGGCTACGACCCAACCAGAGGAATCTACAATGTTCCTCAAGTTATGCAGCCGGGAACAGCAGCACAACAAGCAGGTTTGTTTAACTACATTTATCCACCTGCTGCTACTCCTATGGCTCCTCTTGACCCGATGGAAGGAATAACTGTTCCTACTATTGATTACAAATCTCTCTACGGCCCTGATACTGATGAGCAACAACAGAATGGCTAATACTTACAACGTAATTAGGCACAACGAGAGCGACACTCAAGAAGCTGAGTCTATCTGGGGCGCTAGTCACGTTGACGAAAGCCAAGCGCCTGACTACGGTGGTACTGCTACTGTTGAAGACCTCCAGAAGACTTATCAGGGCAGTACTACGCTCCAGCAGACCTTTGGTTCTTTTGAGAACTACTTGGGGTACATGACTGAAGCAAATGAAATGCTAGGTCAACAAGACTGGTGGAACGCAGAAGGTGTAGATAAAAGATCACAGTCTGAAGTACTCAGGGAAGGCGAAGACTTAGCCGTTAGTACCACACAACCTGTAAACGATTTTAGGCAGTCTAATTACAACGCCCGTCAGAGCCAGTACCAACAGTGGCTTATGTCTGACGAAAACCAAGCGTTAATGGAAAAGTACGGCATCGCTCCTAGAATTACTAACGAGAAGGGCGATAAGTTTCATTGGACTGGTTCAGGATACGTTAGAACTTACAAAGAAAACAGGTCTCAAGGTGCTGACATAGCCAAGGCCATTATGGTTGGTATAGCGTCTTACGGTGTAGGGCAACTTGCTGCTGGTGCTATGTTAGGAACAGCAGGAGGAGGAGCCGCAGGTGCTACAGGAGCTGCTACAGGAGCTACTACAGGAGCTACTACAGCGGCCACAGGAAGTTCTTTAGCTAGTTCTATTGGCGGTGCTCTAGGGCTAGCCCCCGGAACCGTCAGTGCTGCTACAGGAGCAATGGTAGGTAGTGCTACTGGTCAATACATACTGACTGGAAGCATTGATCCAAAAAAGGTATTGATTAGCGGTATTACAGCAGGAATCGTGGATACCGCCAATGTTCTACAAAATATGGATCCTGCGTTAGCAGACTCTGCAACACTAGGTTTTATAGATGATAAAGTAACTCAGCTTTCTGATTTACTAAATGTTGATTACGATACCGCACTAAACATAGCTGAAAGTGTTTCTATTGGTCTACTTGAAGGAGGAGACCTAGAAGGAATCGTTAAGAGTGCTGTAGCTACTGTTGGTGCTGACTTTGTTACTGATACTATACAAAACACAATAGGAACAACAGTACCTAACTTTTTTGAATCGGGTACAACAACAATAAACCCAAACGCAATAGAAGAAGCCTCTCGTATCTTCCTGCGTGATGGGTTAAACGGAGAGTTAGACGCAGGAACACTCGTTAGTGCTGGTCTAGGGTACTACAGAAACGATGGTACTTTTGCGTTTATGGATCCTTCGTCCTTGTTTCCTGAGTTTGATGCTTCGGATTTCTTTGACTTTTTGCCTGATGTAGATTTAATGAGTGGTGAAGGCTTTGATATTTTCTATGAATCAGCAGTAACAGGAGAAGGAGGAACAGGTAACATCGTCCTTCAGTACGATCAAGATACTGTAGATCAAATTCAGCAGCTTATCGCAGACGCTAGACAGGCAGGAAGAGACTTAGATGACGCTGTGTTTCAGCCTGTCTTTGACACGATTAGAGAGGCTGGTTACGTAATAGACGACAATGTTTTACAGCCCATCAAGAGGGGTGTAGAGGCACTGTGGGACATGATTCCAGAGGTAAACATACCGTTTCCAGACATAAAGATGCCAAGCATCAGTGGCCCTGACGTAGACTTCCCGTCAGTAGACTTAGATTTACCAAAGGGTGAGTTTAGAGGAAGCAAACCATTTGGAGAAGACCTAAAGCAGTTTAGTCCTCTAGGCGCACCACAACTAGCACAAGAAATACCGCTGTTACAGAGGGTGAACGTGGGAGGTTACGACCCTAGAAGAGCAGGATCACCTATTGTTCAGTCATTATTCGCGGAGTACTTAGGATGACTTATTTAGATTTAGTAAACAACGTCTTGAGACGTATGCGAGAAGACGAAGTATCAAGTGTTACGTCAAACACGTACAGTAAGATGGTTGGTGATTTTGTTAATGACGCTAAGAAAAGCGTAGAAGCTGCATGGGACTGGTCTGCTCTACGTACAACCCTGACTATCACCACTACTGCTGACATCTTTAACTATGTACTTACCGGAAGCCAAAACAGAATTAAGGCGCTCAACGTCATCAACGATACTGATAATATTTTTATGGAGTACCGTCCTGCTACATGGTTTGACGATAAGTATCTCAACCAAGATCCCGTTAGCGGCTCGCCAGCGTACTACACTTACAACGGAGTTGACTCATCTGGAGACTCTCAAGTAGACATCTACCCAAAGCCTGACGGTGTTTACACTATCCGGTTTAACTGCGTCCTGCGTAACGATGACCTGAGTGCAGACACAGACACTCTTGTTATTCCTGCAATGCCTGTTATCCATTTAGCTATTGCGTTGCTTGCTCGTGAGCGTGGTGAAACAGGCGGTACGTCTGCTCCAGAATACTTTGGTATTGCAGATACGTACCTGTCTGACGCTATCGCTCTGGACGCACAGAAGCACCCTGACGAAACTATCTGGTACACTCCGTAGGAGACTGGTGAATGGCACAGCCACTACAAAGTATTAACCTAGTCGCTCCTGCGTTCAAGGGTGTCAACACAGAAGACTCCCCGATTGCACAGGATCCGTCTTACGCTGACGTTGCAGACAACGCTGTAATCGACAAGCGTGGACGAATTGCTGCACGTAAGGGCGTCTCAGTTATAACCACTGACAAGACTGAGTTAGGATCTGATTACGTCCACAAGATTCATTACTTCTACGATGACGCAGGTAACGAGGTAGTGTTTACCGTAGGTAACAATAAGATTATGACAGGGACTACTACCCTGACTGATGTTACTCCCGGTTCATATACGATTACAGCTAACAACTGGAAGATCGTAAACTTTAACGACAAGGCGTACTTCTTTCAGCGTGGGTACGACCCTCTGGTGTACGACAACGCCACAGGACTACGCACGTTTACTGTTGCTAACGGTACGGCTACAGCGGCTACGTTGAAGTGTCACGATGCTATAGGCGCATACGGACGACTGTGGGTTGTTGACAACGCAACAGACTCTCAGACAGTTTACTGGTCTGATCTGTTGACAGGAACAGACTTTACTGGCGGCTCTAGTGGCTCCATTGATGTATCTAAAGCGTGGCCTGACGGGTACGATGAAGTCAGAGGATTAGCTGCACACAACAACGCTCTGATTATATTTGGTAAGCACAGCATCCTTGTTTATGGCGGTGCTACCTCTCCAGCTAGTATGGCTCTGGTTGACACTGTTGCTGGTGTTGGTTGCATCTGTAGAAACTCTATACAACACACAGGTACAGATGTGTTGTTTATGTCTAACTCAGGACTCCGTAGCTTTGGTAGAACAATCCAAGAAAAGTCTATGCCTCTGTCTGACCTGAGCCTCAACGTAAAGACTGAGATTATCAGCTTGGTAGAAAACAGGACGTTACCGACTGCATCTGTGTACAGTCCTGAGAACTCGTTTTACCTCATATGTTTTCCAGATCAATCAACAGTATACTGCTTTGATCTCAAGGGTAGGCTGGAGAACGGAGCGTACAGAGTAACAAGGTGGACTTCTGTACCGCACAAAGCATTTGAAAGAAAAGTAGACGGTACGTTATACATTGGTACATCTGATGGCTTGGGTACGTACTCAGGCTACTCAGACAACACAACAGCGTATCGCTTTAGGTACTTTAGCCCCGGTTTAACCTTTGGTGATCCATCAAAGATTAAACTGCTTAAAAAGCTGCGGCCTACTTTGGTTGGAGCTAGTGGTACTACAGTGTTTATTAAGTGGGCTTACGATTTAGACACTGACTTTAAGACTTACGAATTTACCGTAGGAAACCAAACACCGGCTTTCTTTGGTGTTGATGAGTTTGGCATCGGTGAGTTTACAGGTGGAGAACTAACGACAAGAAACCCTGTACAAGCTACAGGAAACGGAAGCATTATTACTATAGGGCTAGAAGCTGAAATTAACGGGTCTGCTCTGTCTCTCCAAGAAATTAACGTATTAGCATTAATAGGTAAAACGGTATGAGCAATTATACAAAGACTACAAACTTTACCGCTAAGGACAGTTTGCCTTCTGGAGACAGCGGTAAGATTATTCGGGGTACTGAGTTTGACACTGAGTTCACCGCTATTTCAACAGCGATTGCAACCAAAGCTGACTTGGCTTCTCCTACATTTACAGGCACTGTAACGATACCTGCTCTGACACTTACGGGTACGCTGTCTACAGGGACGATTGACGGAGGTACTTACTAATGGGCGCTATTTCTGAAATCATGGAAGCAATCATAGGCCGTGATGTTGACTTAGGTGACCTCTACGAAAACATAGGGAAAACAGGTCAAGCAGCACAAACAGCAGCGGCTGAGTTAGCGACACAGTTACCGGGAATGACTGCTTTTCGTCCTTTCACTGTTACCAGTGGTACATCACAAGTCTCTGCTACGCCAGAAGGAGGGTTTGCTATTGGCTTGTCTCCTGCTGCTCAAGCACAACAAGACGTACTCAGGCAGCAAGCTAATTACTACTTGACTCAGCCAGCACAAGGCGTAAATCAACTAGGTTTAGCGTCACAACAGGCGTTTAACCTCGCTAATGACCCTAACAGGCTCGCTATGACTTCTCCGGGAGCTTACGCAGGTTTCACAGGACTACAGAATCAAGCAGGTAACCTCGCCTCTCAGTTCTTAGGGTCTCCTGCTGTCGGTACTGATGTGTCACAGCTAGGTGGCCTACAGGCTCTGTATCAAGGTATGCAGGGCTTAGGTCAAGTACCAGCAGGAACTTACGCTACTCGTGGTGCTGCACAGCAATCCTTTGGTTTAGGCGGTGACTTCGCTAGGGCCGCTAGAACACAGCCGATGGACGTAAGTGCTCTGAGAGGACAGTACGGGGCACTAGCGCGTCAAGCAGCCGGTGACGTACTAGCGCCTATGGCTGGACGAGAAGCTGACGTATACGAGCGCATAAGGGCTACACAGCGTCCTGAAGAGCAACGACAGCAACTGGCCTTAGAAGAGCGTTTAGCTCAACAGGGACGCTTAGGTGTACGCACAGCTATGTTTGGTGGTACACCAGAGCAGCTTGCGCTGGCTCAAGCACAAGAAGAGGCACAGAACAGGGCTTCTCTGGCTGCCATTCAACAGGCTCAAGCAGAACAACAACAGGCTCTAGGTACTGCACAAGCTCTAGGCGGTATGTTTGGACAGCAAGCGCAACTAGGAAGTGCTCTACAGGCACAACAAGCTGGCTTAGGCGCACAGTTCTTAGGCTTGGGTGGTACTATGGCTCAACAGGAGCAAGCACTGCGTTCAGCACAGCAGCAACGAGCGTTACAGGCCATGGGTGCAGGTCAAGGTCTCCTAACGGGTGGCTTAGGTATGCAACAGGCACAGCTAGGACTAGGCGCTACTTCTGCTGGTCTAATGGGTCAACTTGCGTCACAACGTCAGGGTCTTATGTCTCAGAATCTACAGGACGTTCTGGCAGCACAACAGATGGGCGCTGGTTTAGCCGGTTCTTCTCTAGGACTACAACAGGCTCAACAGCAGCTAGGCTTGGGTGCAATGGGTGCTTCTTACTTACCAGAGCAGCAAGCACTAGGAATGTTGTCAGCAGCTACTCCTTACGCATCTATTGCAGACGTAGCGAGACGACAGGGTGCTCAGTTGTACGGAGAGACCGCAATGTCTGGACTAGACGCTATGATGGCAGGACAACTAGGACAAGGAAACCTCATCGGTGGAATCGTTCCGGGAGTTGTACAGGGACTAGGTAACGTAGTCTCTACCGGAATAGAAGGCATCGCTAATTACTTTGCAAGCAGGTAGGAGATAACTAATGCCACGTTTTTCACAACAAGTACTAGGAGCTTTAGCAAATCCTACTTACGGGATGCTCACTGGACAAGCGATTGCTAACGTAGGTGAACGCTTGTCTGAGATTCCTGCTAATATTAGAGCAGAGCAAGAGCGCCAGCGTCTTCTGCAAGAAGAAGCAGCCAAAAAAGAAGCACAGAGAGCGTTGTACGCAGCGTACGCTTCTGGAGACCCTACCCAAATGTCTCAGGTTGCTGGTCAAGTCGGCGCAACTGTTCCTGAAATGGGTATGCAGGTTTTAACCAGAGCAGAGGAAGTAGAACAAGAAAAAGCAGCACAATACAGAAGAAAAAACTTGATAACTGCTGCTCAATCTAAAGCTAGGTCTCAACAAAAATCAGAAGGTTTTATCTCAGGACTGTCTGGAGTATCTACAGAGGGTTTAGAAGAATATCTTTTCAGCGACAAAGAACCAAAAACAGCTAAGTTTGGTACGGGGATAACAGAATGGACAGACCAGACTGGAAACGTAGTCTTACAAACGCTACAGACAGACGCAGGAAAAACATATAGGGTAGGAGACACCAGCACACCCCTGACTTCTCAGGATTTTGTAGGTCTGACTAAAAGAGACAAACCCGGAGTCTCAATAGACATGGGAGAAAAGGGCGACCAAGAATACTTAAAAACGCTTGGAAGAGGTTTAGCAGAGGCGGATCTTGATGCTATTACTGCTGTTAATAGTGCATTAGACAATATGTCTGTTATTTCGGAAGCTCGTTTAACTCTTGAAAAGACACCAGAAGTTTTAGGAATAGCTGCTGAAAATATCGACACTGCAAGAAAAGGAGTTCTGAGACTTATGGAAGGCTTGGGTGTAGCTGAGTCTGACCCCTTGTACGCAAAATTGAGCGAACAAAGCAGTGCGGCAAACTTGTACAGAGTTTTCCAGCAAGAGTTTGTTAAGCAAAGATTAGACGCAACGAAGGGCGCTGTCTCAGATAGAGAGTACCAAAGTTTCTTGGCATCTGTTCCCGGACTATTAGATGAGGAAGAAGGCTACAAACAAGTTCTTGATTACATGGAAAGAATCAGCACCGCCGCTATCATTAGAGGCAACCACATAGAAAACGCGATAAATTTAGATGACCCAAGAGCAGCGTCTAAGAAAGCAAGAGAAGACTGGGCTAAGTTTTCTAGGGATTTTCCTTTAGGCTCTCTACCTTCTAACGCCATGTCTCCAATATTCCAAGACTACATCAAATCTGGGTTTAACAAAGAAAACATGGCTTTCAGTGTTATAGGCCCAGACGGGAAAGAACAAATAACAACTTATAAAACTATAGTGGAAGAAGGCAGGAAGAAAGGAAGAAGTGCTCCTCTTTCTATTAAAACAGCGTTTGAAACATGGGGCGCTCAGTACATTCCAATGACTATTAGGTGAGGCTCTAAATGGCAGACACACAAGATTTATCTTTTATGTTTGAGGAGCCTATGTCTCCTTCTGAGCAGTTGTTTGAGTCTAACACGGGCGAAAGACAAGAAGAAAAAAGACCAACGGCCAGTTCTGAAGAGATTGCCGATTTGTTTTCAAAAGTTGAACAAGACGAAGAAAACAAAAGAAAGCAAGCAACTTGGTCTGATGTTTTTAAGTCAGGAGGGATAAGAGCAGCGGCAGGTATGCCACAAGGTTTTCTTGCTTTAGCGGAAGCTAACAACTTAGTAGACAAAGGAACTACAGCTAACTTCACTAGACAAGTTTTGGCTTACGAGCAAGCAGGTGAAATGGGACTAGCTAAAGAACTCACAAGGGACACTTTAGCTAACATAATTCCTATAGTAGCTGAAGTTGCAGCAACAAGAGGAGTTTCCTTAAAATCAGCATTAGGAAGAAGCACAGCTATTGGTGCTGGTGGTGGTTTCTTTAGCTTCGTAGAAAACCCAGAGCAAGCGGCTGCTACAAGTATGGCTCGTTTTTTGAACACTGGGACAGGTGCTGTACTTAGTCCTATGTTTATGGCCGCTGGTGCTGGTATAGGCCGTGGTTTTTCTTATTTAAGAGGAACAAGAGGAGAGCAGCAAGTAGGCGCTCCCGACCTTGTTCCAGAGCAGTCTATAAAAGAAGCGGGTGCTGAAACAATAGAACAGGCGGCACAGAGAGGAATAACTCTTTCTCCCGGCGCAGCAACAGCAGACCCTGCTCTAGTTGCTCAAGAACTAAAATATGGAGGCGCTTTTTCTCAGGAGACTCAGAGGTTTTTAGCAGATGTTATAGGAACTAACGCTAAAAACACACAAGAGCTTATAGACGACTTGGTTAGTACCATTATCCCTGAAGGAAAAGAAGGTATTGAGGAAGCTGTAGGAAGATTTTATAGCGAAGCTGCTAAAGAGGTTATGCCTTCTAAAGTTGCACAGCCTTTTAGAAGGGATAAAACAATAGAGGCGTTAATAACAAAAATACTAAAAGACCCATCATCTAAGGCAGCGTATGAGTCTTTTCCTGCTAACTCAATAGGTAGGTTTAATTTTGTAATAAAAGAACTACAAAAGAAAATAGATGACGTTTCTGGAACAGACACTGCTGCTCACTTAATAGATTTAAAAAGAAAAATGCAAAAAGCAGCATCTGGTGTTTCAGAAAACTATAGACTTGCCGTAGACGCTGCACAAAGATCAAAAACAGCGGTAGAGGTTATGGAGGCTCTTACTAAGCAAGGAGCAGGGGAAATAGTGCCTCATACTAATTTTGCTACTTCTTTTGTATCAAACTTTAGTAAAAAAGAGGTTAAAGAAAAAATGGCCTTCGGTATTAAAAGTTTGAGCGACCCTAAGCAAAAACAAGAGGCTCTAGCCAAGATGGACTTTTTGTTAAAACTTTTGCCAAAAGTTTCTCAGATGGAAGGGACACTACAAAAGTTTTTAGGCTTGTCTGAAGATGAGTTAGCTAAAAGAGGAGGAGTTGGTCAAACTGCTCTTTATACATTAAATAACGTGCTTAACTCTAACAATAACGAAGCGTTTGTTCGTTTTATGTTAGACCCTAGTAAGTCTGCGGATAGACTACGAGAGCTTTTACCTGCTAGAAACACAACAGCAGAAGAAACACTTAAAGCATTTGGTGTTATTTTTGGGGAAATAATGGAAGAAGAAGTTGGGGCTTTGTCTCAAATTCCATATAGGCCGGGAGAAAAAGAAGCCTTAGAAACTTCTAGTGTCTCTAGTAAGGCTAAAGCATATGAGGCGCTGGCTAGATCAGGCAAAATAGAAGAGTTAATGGTGAAAAACCCAGATGCTTACTCAATACTAAAGAAAGCGCATCAAAAGAGGGCTATAGTATAATGAAGAAAGATAAAGACCACACAGTAAACTACACATCTATGGAGTACCACACGATGTGTCAGAAGTCTAAAGACCGCATCAAGAAGATGCAAGCGGAAGGAATACCTACGCCCTATGACCCTAAAGAGAAGCCAGAGGACGTAGGTAAGTCTGAGGGTTACTCTATGATCTTTTTCTCATAGTTCACAGTTATTCCCTGTACAGGCCAGTTGTTGTGATCCCTCAGTCATATCGCTGGCTTCTGCTATATCCCACGATATTTCCTTCGGGAAGTCTTTTGACAGCTTCTTGTACGTAGCCGCATCAATCGGTTCATAAGGAGCCTGTTGGTACGTGTGGTCTGAGTAAGGCAAGAACGAGATACCGCTGATCTTGTCAAACTTGTTGTACAGCCACTGTCCCACCTCTAGGAACTCGTCGTCCCGATAGTAGCAGGTCATGGAAGGCTTGTGCTCACACCAGTAGTCCTGATATATCTCCCATAGCTCTAGCTGCTCCATAGCACCCATCTCAGAGGCCGTCACAGCCCCGTCAGGCGCTTTCATGGGGAAGCTGAATACCTTGGTAGTGGGTGAGGTTACATCGTCCTCTACAGGCACTCCAGCGGCCTCTAGGACAGCACACAGAGGGTCACGAGAGTCTGCTCTCACGCGTCGAATGTACTGCTGTGCGTATCTGGGGTGAATACCCGAAGCAGAGTCCACAAGCTGACTGACAGTACCGGAGGGCTTAACAGCAGTAATAGCAGTAGAAGCATTAATCCCAAGTCTGCTAGACCAGTCTTTATTGGTGGCAATAGCTTCCTCACGTAACGCCGTAAGCCACTTCTTAAGTTTCGCATTGTCTTCTCTCCCTGAGAGCAACGGGTGATCCATAATGCCTGTCAACGACACTCCCAGTAACGCCTCTTCTTCTGTGTTAGTCCTCCAGATCTTACGCAGATAACGGAAGTCTGTCAGCGTAGCCTGTAGAGTTCCAAGGATAGTCGCAACACGTACTTTTCGTTTGAGGTCTGCGAGACTATCGGTTGGCCTGACAACAACTTCCGATAGATTGCAGAACTGGTACGGTCGCAAGATGATTTCTGAACATGGATTAGTTCCAAAATCATAGGTAGCATCTCGTCGCTCGTTCTTTGCAGCTTGCTTTTGACTAGCAACTCTGCTGAACATTCCTCGTTCTCCTGAGTAGGACTCATATAAACTTTTCCACTCATCTAAAAAGGCTGGGAAGTCAGGCTTCTCTGTGTAACAAGCACTGTTGTTTGCGAGACCACGTTGCGGATTGTCTATCCACCACTGTCCGACTTTGGCTCGTCTGATTCTGTCATCCGTAAGGTTACTGAGACTGATGAGGGCACTTCTTCGGACACCGCCAACGACGACGATCTGTGCAATCTTACAGCAGAGATCGTGACACTCGATGGAACTAAGTCTTCGTCCAGCAGCACCCCGAAAGACTTCAACGGTAAATCTGAACAGATCCTCAAGAGGTTCAGGCCCAGACGCTCTGCCTCCAAATGTTTTGAGCGTGGAACCAGCAGGTCGAACTCCACTAACGTCCCACTTTGGAAGTTGACCACTATAGAGCATTGCGATAAGTTCTCTGTATGCCTTGGCCCATCCAATCTTTGAGTCCGAAACGTGTATGCAACTGTCTGTGTCATGGAACTCCTCTGCAATCTCTGGTAGTTTAGAAATGTACTGCCGCTCGACACTGAAGCCTACGCCTGTGCCGCACATCAGGACGTACATCAGTTCGTCAAAGGCTTTGGGATGATCTATAGGCAGGTAGCTACAGTTAAACCCAGCTACGTTGTCACGGTCGAGTGCTTCACCTGCTGTCATCAACGCTCGCATCGAAGGCATAACGTCTAGGTCATGTATTGATTTGAATATCTCTGACACTTCGAAGTCATTCAGTCCTGCACGATCTACCCAGTAGTTTATGTAGCGGTTTACTGTTTCTTCCCAAGTCTCACGGCGCTGTTCGTTTGGCAAGTACCTAGCGTAACGTGACTTGTGTATGTATTGTTGGTATGCGTCCATCTATTCTGTCACTCCTAAAGTTTCTAACATAATTGTTTGTGCTGCCATGTTAAACAGCATGTATGCTGAGTCTGGATAGGTATCGTTACTGAGTACCTGCAGACTCGTACCATCTACGTAGACAACGACTGCTGCCTTGACTTCGATGTTGTCTTTTTCAAGACCAGATACTCCTTCAGCCAACGCAGTGAACATCTCCACTGCGCTGATAGGTTTCTCTTTTGATACACCAAAGTTACCTTCGATTACTTTCATCTATCTCTCGCTCTATCAACAGGTGTATGTAGTGTTCAGCCTTGCGTAGATCTTCGACACCGTTCTTGTTCTTCCACCGTGTGATGTACTTTACTACGTTTGCTTCGCACCAGTCAAGGTTGTTAGCAATGATAAAGTCAACAGGCTGAATGTTATAACGGCTGTAGTGGTTACCGCCTACCTGTCGCTTGGTTGCGTTGTCCCACTCCTGCGGTGTTGCATCGTCTATTGATCTTGGGAATGGTGTGTTGCGATCACATTTCGTACTCATCTACTTCTTCCTCCAGTCCGTTAAACTTATAC
>Ga0213866_10000368_pt1 | contig 37311 bp, 45 predicted proteins | sample PICome_11_FD_160079 | JGI IMG/M metagenome (GOLD analysis project Ga0213866, IMG submission 160079) | Coastal seawater microbial communities near Pivers Island, North Carolina, United States - PICO284 | ecosystem: Environmental > Aquatic > Marine > Coastal | place: USA: North Carolina... | reverse complement strand
GTTGAGTCAATGGCCGATTTCAAACGCGCCACAGTGAAATGGTTTAACCGTGTGCGTGGCTTTGGTTTCGTCAATGTCAATGATGGTGGGCCGGACATATTTGTGCATATGGAAGTTTTGCGCAAAGTGGGCATTGAGGTGCTGGTTCCCGGTCAGTTTATCATGGTGCGCTACGGGCGCGGGCCGAAAGGGCTGATGGCCACACAGGTCAAGCGCGTTGACAGCGGTATCATGGCCGAACACCATGAGGAATATGTGCTGCAAGAGCCTTCGCCGGAAACCGATTACGAGCCGGAGGAATAGGCGGCAAAACGGCTTGTGCCTTATATTCTGGCCTGTTTTTTGGTTTGCTGTTGCTGTGCCGTTTTCGCGTCTTTGATGCTTGCCACACTGTTGCGCCTGTGGCACATGGGAAGGCATGTCAGATTCAGTTTCCAGCCAATTATCTGCCGATAAGGCAGGCGAGGGCGGCTTCCCCGATAATCCGCCGCAGCCTTTCCAGCCAAGCGTCCGGCGCGGCCCTTTCACCACCCATAATGGCCCGTGGTATCATTGGGCTGATGCGGCCGGCTTCCGGCAAGGTCTGCGCTTGCAGGAGCGTCATTGCAACGGGCGCGGGATCGCCCATGGCGGTTTTCTGTCCGCCTTTGCCGATGGGCTGACGGCAACGGCGATTTTCCGCGAATTGCGACGCGGCTCGGTGACGATGAAGTTAACGACTGAATTTTTACGCAGCGCCAAGGCCGGTGACTGGCTGCAAGGCACTGCAACATTGACAAAAGCGGCCCGCAATATGGCCTTTGTCGAAGCATATGGCTGGGTCGGCGAAGCGCCGGAAATTGCTCATGATGATTTAGTTTTTTCCGCCAGCGCGGTTTTTCGCCTGCTTGAAGAGCGCTGATAATTGGTGGCTTGAAAAAACCGCAACAAAAGACTAAACCCACTCTTGTCGGGGCTTGGCGCAGTCTGGTAGCGCACCTGGTTTGGGACCAGGGGGTCGCAAGTTCGAATCTTGCAGCCCCGACCAATTTATTTTCCGCGAAACAAGTGTAATTGCCCGCATCCGGCTCGGTGTCAATCTTTAGCGCGCTGTGGTCGTTGATTATGGTTTTGTGTTCAAGTGTAAATATGCGTTAGACTTGCGACCATGACGATGAAAAACAGCATTAAAGCGATTGAAATAGAAGCCTATGGCGGGCCGGAGGAAATGCGGCTTGTTGACAAGCCCCTGCCTGTGCCGGGGCCGGGTGAGGTGCGGGTGCGCCTTGCTGCCATTGGCGTCAATCTTATCGACACTTATCACCGCAGCGGGCTTTACCCGATACCCTTGCCAAGCGGGCTTGGCGTTGAGGGGGCAGGCGAGGTAGAAGCCGTGGGCGAAGGCGTCGATTTACCGGTCGGCACGCGCGTCGCCCTGACGATGGCGATGGGTGCTTATGCCGAAGCGATTGTCCTGCCCGCCAATGCGCTCATAACTTTGCCGGATGCGGTGAGTTTTGAACAAGCCGCCGCCGTGCTGTTGAAAGGCATGACGGTTGATTATCTGTTCCATAACACATTTCCTTTGAATGGCGGCGAGACTGTATTGTTTCACGCGGCCGCCGGCGGGGTCGGGCTGATTGCCTGCCAATGGGCGCGCCATATTGGGGTGAACCTTATCGGCACGGCCTCAACGAAAGAAAAATGCGCCTTGGCGGCAAGCCATGGCGCGCAGCATTGCCTCTTGTCGGGCGCGGAGGATTTGGCCGAGATGCTGAAAGCGCTGGCGCCCGAAGGCGGGTTTCCCGTGGTCTATGACTCGGTCGGCAAAGACACATATCGTTTGGGGCTGGAAGTGCTGGCTCCGCTTGGCACATTTGCCAGTTTCGGCAATGCGTCGGGCGCGATTGAGGCTGTCGCGCCGCAAGATTTGGCGATGCATGGATCGCTCTATTTCACCCGCCCGACTTTGGCGACCTATATGGGCAAAGCCGGTTGGTTGCAGCAATCATCGGCCAAGGTTTTGCACCTGGTCGAAAGCGGGGTTTTGTCGGTTGAGATTAATCAGCGCTACGCATTGGATGAGGCGCAGCGTGTCCATAAAGATTTGGAAGCGCGCGCGACGACCGGTTGTTCCATCATCACACCGTAAATGCGGCGCGATACATAATTTGCTTCTGCCGCTTCGACCAATTTACAAAATTACGCCTGTTGCGTTATGGTTTCGCTGCAACGATTAAAAGCAATTGGCTTTTGAGTGTTTGGGCGCGAATGAACGCCGACAAAATAAACAAACCGGGAGCGTGGCCTGGAACTCTTGAACTTTCATCAAATCACCTCAAACATTGGCACATCAGGTCATCCAAAGCCTGCCGATTTTGAGGTGATTGCCGCGCAGGGTTATCAAGTGATTGTTAATCTTGCCATGCATGATGCCGATGATGCGATTGCTGAAGAGGGCAGTTTGGTCAGTAAGGCAGGCATGAGTTATGTTCATTTGCCTGTGCCGTGGGATGCGCCGACGGCTGATCATTTGAAGACTTTTATTGGCATTATGGACGCATTGGAGGGCAAGAATGTTTTGGTTCATTGTCAGGTCAATGCGTGCGTTTCCGCGTTCATGTTCAAATATCTGACTTTCAAAGGCGTCAGTCAGGCCGAGGCCAGAACGCCCCTGATGGATAAATGGTTGCCGCAAATGGATGCAACATGGAAAGCGTTTTTGGCGCTTGAAAAAAAAGGATATCGGCCTGACAGGCTGATGTTTTAATCGCGTTTGAAGCGCATCAACCGATAGGTTTTGGTTCTGAGGAACTCATCACTGTCTATCAGAATACGGTTTTCATCCAGTTTCCTGATTTCCTTGCGCGCGAGGAACAGAATAAACTTCACGACTTTCGACAGCGCCCAATTTCTTTGGTCAATACGCTGTTTCAGCATGGACAGCGCAAGCTCGCCGCGCTCCACCAGCAGTCGCGCGAAATCCAGCGTTTTGAGGGTCGATTCCGTTATGTCGCGGTCAAAATCCAATTTCATGTTGCTGTCGGCAACGGCTTTCAGATATTCGGTATAGGTATGTCCGCTTTTAGCCATAATGCCTGATACGCCATCGCGCACGAAATAATCGGCGACAATCCAAATACCACCCTTGCTCATGCATTGTTCAAGTTTTTGCAGCAGCTTATCGAGCGCAACATATTGGCAGCTTTCCGACATGATAACCACATCATAGGTTTTTTCGGGTGCGAAATCCTCAAACACGCATTGGTGAAAGGGTTGCCCAACCTTTTCGGCATAGCTGTCGGCATGATTTATGTCCGGCGACAGGCCTTCCACCTGATAGCCCTTGGCTTTAAGGGTTTTTGACAATTCGCCTGTGCCGCAGCCGACATCCAGCACAAGCACTGTGTCATCAGCAGGCGGCATCAAATCAATAATGGCCTGCTGATAGCGCTCTTGTGCGTCTTTCAGATTGGCCAGCGTCAACTCGTCCTGCTGCTCCCAAATGCCGTAATGGAGATGCTCCAACCCCAAAACATTTGAATAAAAACTCAAAGCCCGACTGTTCTGCTTTGATTTGCCCATTTGAAACCTCATTGACATGAATCGGTTGCTAATTTGGCTTTGCGACGCCTTGCGGTCAAGGAATATACGCCGGTTTTCGACTTATTTCTTTTGTTTGGCGATTATGGACGGGCGCGCGCCGAACAGAGTATTTCAATAACCCGCTAACGGTTCAAAAAATTAAGCGGCAGGCCGGGCGTGTCCCAATCGGTTGCCAGCAAGCGGCCAGTGCCGGAGGCGGTGATATAGGCGGTTTTCAAATCGTCGCCGCCAAAGCAGATATTGGTGGTCATTGGGTCGCCGGTTTGGATATGAGCAATTTCACCGGTTTGCGGGTTTATGCGCGAAATGCCGCCATTGATAATCGTGGCGACGCAGACTGTCCCGTCGGCTTCCACCGCCATTGAATCGAAAAAACTGTAACCGGCGGGCGAGGCGACAAAGTTTTTCTGCCCCGTGCGCCCGCTATCGGCCAGTTTGCCGGGCCCGTCAAGCTGCCAGCGCCACAGGCGCGCGCCTTGCGTTTCGGCGACATAGACATAATCTTCATCCGGGCTGAGGCCGACCCCATTGGCGGTTTCGACAGGAAACACCATTTCCTCAACATGGCTGCCATCGGTTTTGGCGTAAAACAGCGCACCGCGGTCTTTCAACCGGCCATGTCCTTTGCCCAAATCGGTGAACCAGAAGCCGCCCTGTCTGTCGAACACAATATCATTCGGGCCGCGCAAAGGGTGACCATTGACTTCGGTATAAAGCACATCAACCTTGCCGGTGGTCAAATCGACCCGTTCAATACGTCCGCCGGAATAATCTTCGGCAATATCACCGGCAAAAAGCAGGCCATTCACATTATGCCATTCAAAGCCGCCATTATTGCAAATATAGACCGCGCCATCCGGCCCAAGCGCAGCGCCATTCGGCCCGCCACCGGTTTCGGCAATCACTTCGATTTTCCCCTCAGCCGTCACACGACTTAATGTGCCACGGGCAATTTCAACCAGAATGACCGAACCATCGGGCATGGCAATCGGCCCTTCAGGGAAAAGCAATCCTGATGTGATTTCGCGCATATCAACCTCCCCGCCAATCGCATCCCAAGACTATAATTGGCGGCGCGGTTTTCGCCAGTCGAAAATCAGGATGTTATTTTGTTTGGAAAAACCTAAATGCTCAAATCTTCAAGATTATAATCTTTTAAATCATCGCGCGCCGCATCATTCCAAATATAGGACACGCCGCCCTCTTCAAATGGCTGATAGACATAAGGCTGCTCATCGGGGAAGCGCTGCTTGCGCGCTTCAATCGCATAGCCGATAGTGCGCGACCGACGCGCCACAATTTCTTCATCGAAAACCTGACGCTTGCTGTGAACGCCACCGCCATCCACACCAAGCACGGATGAGCGTCGGTGAAAGCCGAAATTAACCGTCACGCGCGGCTCAAACCCGCAATTGGGGAATGAACCATGCAGCAATTGGCGGTTGCAAATTGCCACATCGCCGGGCTTGCAAACAATCGGCACTGCCCCGTCAAGGCGTTCGCTGCCGGATTTTTCCACCAGGTCGGCAATGCTCAGCTTGCCCAGCTTATGCGTGCCGGGCAGCACCCAAACACCATTGACTGCCGTGCTGCCATACACTTGTGCCATAAAGTTGAAGCCATGAATATCTTGGTCAAAATCGGGACTGTCCCAATGCGTCACGCCATCTTGATGCCAAGAGACCGCAGCGCCAATGCCCGGATCCTTGATGAACAAAGCCTCGTTAAAGGGCGCGAAATCTGCACCGTTTATTGCTTCGGCCACTTTCAAAAGTTGCGGATGACCATAGACGCGCAGACAGGCATCGGAAAATTGTAGCGAGCCGAGCAGAATAAAGGGCGCGGCTTCGGGCGTGTCGGCCTTGGCTTCCGGCTCAAACATTTTGACTTCATGGCGGCCATTGGCTAGCGTCGAGCCACCAAGCGGGTCGCCCAGAGGTTTTGACCAAATCAGATTAAGCGCTTTATTGTCCGCGCCCAGCGCTAACTCGCCCTTATGATTGACTTTGCTGTCCGGGCCGGTCGGAAATTTGTCGCGCATAGCGTCAAGGTCAGCTTTCACATCCCACAGTTCTTCTTCGTCCAGCACATCCTCAAAAATATAAAAGCCATATTTGGCATAGGCATCCAAAATGGATTTATCAAGATGGCCATTAGCGTCAAAACGAATGGGGCCACGATTATCAAGCGCCAAGGCTTGCGCCTCACCTTGTTTCAAATAAGCGCGCATGGCGTCTGCATCATCGCCATAATATTGCGCGCACGCCTCGATTGACTCGCTAATGTCCAGTGCCATAACCGCATCCCTCAAAATTAATTAGCAGGCAAACAATAAAACCTCTTTCGATTTGTTTCAATATTTTTGGCAGCCGATAAAGCGGCTTTGCGAATCGTCCAAATGGGCTAGTTTGCGACTATGGCGCATCCAATAGTTTTCACCGATTTAGACGGCACATTGCTCGACCATGAAACCTATGACCACAGTCCGGCACAACCGGCGCTGGCGGCTTTGGCAGCGCGCGATATTCCGGTCATTCCTGTCACCAGCAAAACCAGCGACGAGTTGCGCCCATTAATGGCCGATATCGGCCTTACTGGCGGCTTTATTGCGGAAAATGGGGCGGTGATAAGTGACGCTGATGGGCGGCTGGACAAGGCGGCAGATATTGTCGATATCCGCGCCGCTATTGACCGGCTGCCAAAGTCACTTCGCAAGAATATGCATTGTTTCGGTGATATGGCGGTTGCTGAGATTGCGGGTCTGACCGGCCTTGATATGGTGTCGGCGCAGGCCGCCGCCGCACGCGCGGCCAGCGAGCCGTTTATCTGGCGCGGTGATGCGCCGCCACCGCCCGATATGCTTGCGGGGCATGGTTGCGGCCTGACCCGTGGCGGGCGATTTTACCATATTGTGCCAAAGCGCGATAAAGCGGCGGCCATGCAGGCCATGATGCGTGATATGACGCAAGCTTTTGAAAGCTGGGCATTGGGCGACGGGCCGAATGATATTGCCATGTTGCTGGCCGCTGACCGCGCCGCGCTGATTGCCAATCCGCATCTGACTGTTTTACCAGCGCTGCCGCCTGACCATGGTCTTTACAAAACACGGCAGGCCGGGCCGCAGGGTTGGTGCGACGCGATTGCGTTTTTCTTGGGCGAGGAAATAGGGTAAAGCTGTCAGAATAGTTTTGCGTAAAGGATAGTCTCCCATGTCCGATTTTTTCCAGAACGGAAATGTGTCCACATTGCATAATCTCACCCGTCGTTCGGTTGAGGATATGGAAGCCGAGTTGACGAGTTTCGGCCAGCGCCGCCCGATTGGTCTGGTTCTGCCCAGCCTGTATTCCGAGCTTAGTGGTCCGGCACTGGAAAATATCGTGTCGGAACTGGCTAAAGTGCCATATTTGGAGCAAATCGTGATTGGCCTTGACCGCGCCAATGCCGATGAATATGCCCATGCCAAAGACTATTTTTCGCGCCTGCCGCAAAATCATGTGGTGTTGTGGCATGACGGGCCGCGCCTGACCGCGCTTGATGCGGAACTGGCGGAAATGGGGCTGGCACCGCCGGAGCCGGGCAAGGGGCGCAATGTCTGGTATTGCTTCGGCTACATGCTGGCCAGCCGCAAGGTTGATGTTATCGGCCTGCATGATTGCGATATTGTCACTTATGAACGCACCATGCTGGCGCGGCTGCTTTATCCGGTGGTCAATCCGGTTTTCCCTTATGTGTTTTCCAAAGGTTATTATCCGCGCATCAATGGTGACAAGCTGGGCGGGCGTGTCACGCGCCTGCTTATCACACCCTTGCTGGCCGCTTTGCGGAAAGTTTGCGGCGACAATAGCTATTTGCGCTTTCTCGACAGTTTCCGTTACCCGCTGGCCGGCGAGTTTGCCATGCGTAGCCATGTGGTCGCCGATATTCGTATCCCGTCCGATTGGGGGTTGGAAATTGGTGTGCTGTCGGAAGTGCGCCGCAATTATTCAAACCGTGTCATTGCACAGGTTGATATTGCCGACCAATATGACCACAAGCATCAGGAAGTTTCCGCCGATGATGCTGGCAAGGGGCTGTCGCGCATGAGTGTGGATATCAGCAAGGCGATTTTCCGCAAGCTGGCTACGGATGGCGAGATTTTCTCAGCCGAAAAGTTTCGCACCATTAAGGCGACTTATTTCCGCGAGGCGCTGGACAGGATTGACAGCTATTACAATGATGCGCTGATGAACGGGCTGACGCTTGACCGCCATTCCGAAGAAGCGGCGGTGGAGCTGTTTGCTCAAAATATCATGCTTGCCGGTGAGACTTATTTAAGCAATCCGATGGAGACGCCGTTTCTGCCGAGCTGGAACCGCGTCAATGCGGCCAGTCCTGATTTCCTTTCCCGCTATGCTGAAGCGGTGCGGCTTGATAATACCGATTAAGAATAGCTGTCAGCGCGGCAGATTGGAAATCCACACTGTCTGATAGGGCTGCAAAATCAACTCTTCATCTTCGGGATTGACTTCTTCATCGCGTAACAAATCAACCCATTGCGTATTGGCGAACAGGTTAATGTCGCGCAGGCTTAATGTTTTTGCGTCGCCTGTGATATTGGTCACAACAAACAGCGATTGTTGCCGGTCGAGGCTTTGGCGCCAAAAGCCGAACAGGCCAGGATTGATATGCAAAGTAAATTGGGTGGCGTCCGGGTGAAATGCTTTTTGCTGTTTGCGGATATGCAATCGGCGTGTGAGTTCATGGAATATCCGCGCCATAGGTGAGGACATGTCGGCTAGCCCGGCATCCACTTCCGCCGCCTGCCATTGCTTGCGGTTCAGCGACCGGTTCTGGCCGGTTTTTTCGGCCAATGCCTCATCATTTTCTGATGCTAAAAAGCTCTGAACATAAAAGGCCGGAATCCCCTCCAGCGACATCATAATTGTTTGTGACGCGATAAAACGCGGCACTTGCAAATCATCCGCCCCGTCAATTGTGCCTTTCAGCGCGCAAAACAGCGTGGTGTTCATTTCATAAGGCACTTGCCAGTCTTGATAGGCGCGCATGGTCAGGCGTCCGCCAAATGACTGCACAGCCTCAATCATTTTGTCCACTTCCTCTTGTGGCAACAAGCCTTCCACCGGTCGCAGGCCAATGCCGTCATGCGAGGCGGAGAAATTGAGAAAGGCGCAGCCATCCTGACTGGGTGCCATCGACATCATCCAGCGGCGCAAATACATCGACTCACCGGTCAGCAGGGCATGAACAAGCAATGGCGGCAGGCTGAAATTGTAAATAATATGCGCCTCATTGCCATTGCCGAAATAGGCGACATTTTCATGGTTCGGCACATTGGTCTCGGTGACCAGTAAAACCGTCTCGTCCAAATGGTCAATCAATGTCCGCATGAGTTTGATGATTTCATGGGTTTGCGGCAAATGCAGACAATTTGTGCCGGGCTGTTTCCACAAAAAGCCGACTGCATCCAGCCGGAACACGCGCACGCCCGCATCAATGTAAAATTTCAAAAGGCGGATAAACTCGCACAGTAAATCGGGATTGGAGAAATCCAAATCAACCTGGTCGGGGCTGAAAGTGCACCAAACCAATTTTTCGCCGGCCTTTGTTTGCACCGGCATCAGAAGCGGTGACGGGCGCGGGCGGGTGACTTGCGCGACATCATCATCCGGTGTCGCAGTCATAATATAATCACGCCCCGGCGCTTCATCGGCAAGAAATTGCTTGAACCAGTCATGACTGGCGGAAGCATGATTTATCACCACATCCGACATCAACCGAAACTGGCTGCCAATTTCGGCAATATTATCCCAATCGCCCAAATCGGGGCGCACTGCTTCATAATCTTTGACGGCAAAACCATCATCGGAGGAAAACGGGAAATAGGGCAATATGTGAACGCCGGAAATTGCGCCTTGCAACAAATCCTTCATCAAATGCAGCGTGTTTTGCAGGGGCGTGCGGTCATCGGAGACAATGCTGTCGCCATAGGTGATGAGGAAACTGTCTTTCTGCGACCATAAATTGTCACGCCTGATGGCTTGCCTATCCGGTGCGAGATTGAAAATCGCGCATAGGCGCGTTGCCAGAGCCGGCGCATCAAGGTCGGGATAAATCAATTCAATATGTTTTGTCAGTATGTCTTGCAGCATGGGAGGAAACTTAAGAACAACTAGAGATATTGATAAATGTAATTGGCGTCGCGGCCAATGACAAAATTGGCTGTTTCCGGCAATTTTTTCCAAATGCCCAATGTCCAGCTTTCATAATGGGCGCAAAAATCAGCCACTTCGTCTCGATTGGCAAATTGCCAGACACCGCTTTCTGCCGCATTGTCTTGTTCTTGCCGCCATCGGCTGTCAATTACCGCATCGAAATTGTCTTGGCGTATTAGCAATAGGCCATGACAGGCATCCCATATATCGCCATAGGCGGCGGCCTGCTGATGCGTCCAGCCTTTCCAAACGCCGTTCGGGTCGTGGCGGTTTTCCCATTCGGTTTGCGGGGCAGGGGAGATAAAACTGTCGCGCCCGCCGACACACCAGCCTTCCAGCAAAATCACATCTGGGCGTCCTTGAAAGCGCGCCCAGTCTTGGCGGGGCCGGCCTTCGTCATGGCTTTTGCTGAATATGGGGATGCGGGTTTCGGTATTTTCGGTCGCGCTCTGCAGGGCGTGAAGTGTGGCGCGCATGAGGTCAACATCATGCGTGCCGGGAACGCCGCGCGTCGCACAAAGCGGATGCACTTGCGCGGCAAGATTTTGGCGTGCTGCGGCAGATAGGTAAAAATCATCCAGCCCCAGCGTAACCGCGCTTTTGCCCTTATCGGCAAGATATTGGGTGAGGGCGCGGCACAACGTCGATTTACCCGCCCCCTGACCGCCGGATATACCAAAAATAAAGGGCGCGGTGCTTTGTTGTGCGATAATGAATTGGCCTAAATCACCGACAAGCTGGCTGAGTTGCATTATTTGATATAGACAGATGACGCGCAGCCTGCCAAGGCCAATCTTTCAATAATTCCAAGAAATCGGGGCATTGCCGCATATTGACGGGTCAATATGACTGAGGCAGTCTGGATGATAAGGGGAGCGTGTTCACATGAGCGATATCAGAATTTTTTCCTATCTGCCCAATCCGCGCGTTTACAAAGCGTTGATTGCGGCTCGATATTCCGGCGCGACGATAGAAGTGATTGGCGACACGCCGCCGGAAATGGTCAATTGGCTGTGGGATTATGAGGCGGTCAAGCTGGATGATGAAGGCCGCAAAACCCATGCGGCAGCGCAGCGCACAGCCAGCACCGGCTTTAGCGGCACGGTTTATAAGACAGACGGTTTTTTGAAGGCCAATCCGTTTGGCGATATTCCCGCCGCTTTTGCTGAAAATGGCAGTATCGGGGTTTTTGAGTCCAACAGCATTATGCGTCTGGCCGCCTTGACCGGCCCCAATGCGCCGGCTCTTTATGGCGCAAGTCCGGCGGAACAAGCGCGTATTGACGGGTTTCTTGACAAGACGCTGTTATTTGCCGACCTGATACAGAAATATATTCTGGCCGGAGACGGGCTGACTGATGCGCTGCACGCGACAATGGACAGTGCCTTTGAGCGTTACTGCACGACATTGAACGATATTCTGACGGAGCAGGCCTATCTCGCCTCCGACACTTTAAGCTTGGCTGATATTGTGATGGTTTGCGAGTTTGCCATGATGAGCCATGAGGGCAGGATGGTTGATAAGCTCACCAGCCGCGACCTTGCGCCCATTCTGCCAAAATTGCGGCACTATCCTGCTCTGCATGGTCATATTAAGAAGCTGCTTGCGCTGAATACATTCGCCGCCGATTTGAAGTCTTATGAAAAATTCATGCATGTCTGAATAAACCGGGGGCAAACCTTCAGATTTTCCTTTCCAAAAGGTCTGTTTGCGTTAGGCTCGACTATTGCCGGTTGACTGGCAATTAAATTTTGCAGGAGTATCCAATGGACAAAATTGCATATGGGGGGCTTGTTGTGTCAGGTTTTATTTTGGTGTGGATTGCCAATTCGGCGGCTTTTATTGACGCCAAAGCATTGGCCTTTGTCGTTTTAATGACCGGCACGCTGGCCTTGGTGGCGTCGAGAAACAAATCGGGAAGCGCATTTTGGGAGCATACTGGACGCGCGGCGGCGCTGGCCGGTTGGGTTGGCTTTCTGATGGGCGTCGTCATGATTTCCAGCGCCTATGCGGCAAAGCCGGAGCTGACAGCGGCACAGATTTTTGCCGCCCTGTCGATTGCTTTCCTGACCCCGCTTTATGGTCATGTTTTGCAATTCATGACCATGATTGTGTCGGCAGGGTTGAAAGACTGAGCTGAAAGACTGAGCAAGCTTGCACCTGCTGTCTAATCGGCAGACAGCATGGCCTCGACACCAGTGCCGGAAAGCAGCGCATCGACTTGGCCGCGGGCGCTGGCATCCAGCGCCTGATATTGCTCATTCGTCCATTTTAGGCATTTGGCCTGATAGGGGAATGTCGGCTGCGTCCATTGCGCGCCGTCAATTTCTGCCGTCCAATTTTCCTCACCGGCCATGACTGCTTTGGCATTGGCGATTTGCGCGGGTGCATAGACACGCCCGATTTCTGCCAGCAGGTCACGCAGGCTGTCCGGCTGGTCTTCCAAAGCCACCCAATCTGAATCTGTCGGCTCAATACCGCTTAAATCGCGCATATGCTCAATCCAGGCCACAGTGCGGTGGGATATCTCATGGGCAATAGCGCGCGGTGTCGGGTCAAAGGTGATGAGCTGCGTCAATTGCCCGTAAATGCCAAAATCGCCTGCCGCCGGGCGATTACCAAGCATGAAACCCTGCGCTTTCAGATGGTTTTCCATAGCCTGCAAAAAACGCCGATAGCTGGCATCAATCATCGGGGCGGTAATATCATTCGACCCGACAACGTAAAGCCGGTTCACCTGCCGGTCTTTAATATAGGCCTTATATTGCTCATACTGTTCCGGCGATAAATGCAAGTTCATGCTCAGTGGCAACAGGCTCGCCGCATTTTCCGCGTCGGCGTCAAAGTGCCAGCGATAATGGAACATATATTTTGTGCACCATTCATCGCCAAAATCCTCAATCAGATAATCAATAAAGGCAAGGGCAGGGTCACGCGGCAACACCGAGCGCGCTGTAAAATCCGCCTCCAAACGGCGGATGATGGGCGTCGAGTCGCAATGCGCGCTGGTTTGACCACCGTCTTCAAAAAAGAAAGTTGGCATGAAAGTCGGCTTGGGTGGCTCCACCCCGATTTTGGCGCAAAAATCGGCTGGCTGCCCCCAAATCACGGAATAGGGGATTTGGCGATAGCGCATCAGCGCCAGCATTTTCTGTGTGTAGGGTGAGCCGGTGCCACCGACAAATTTTATCACATTATCTGTTGTCATTACTCTATCTCCCATTTTCCGCTTGTGCGGACAAAGTTGTTTGTGCCGGTATCTTGCCTAATGCTGGCGGCCAACAATGGCAGCCAGCCGGTCATTGACGATTTGCTCGGCGTCGCTGACAATCGTGGCAATCAATTCGCGGCAAGTCGGCACATCCTTGACCAATCCACCGGCCATGCCCGTGGTCACCATGCCCGCTTCAATATCGCCGGTCGTCCAGGCTTTTTCCTGATTGCTGCCGGAAACAAATTCATGCACTTGGCTAAAATCACCGCCAGCTTTTTCAATTTCGGCCACTTTATTGGAAACCGAATTGCGATAAACCCGTGCGGTATTGCCGAAGCTGCGGAAAATAAGCTGGGTCATTGTTTCATCCATTTCGACAACCTTGTCTTTAATGCCGTCATGAATGGGCGCTTCTTTGGTTGCCAGAAAGCGGGTTCCCATATTGATGCCATCGCACCCAAGCGCCAGCGCCGCCGCCAGTCCGCGACCATCAGCAATGCCGCCGGATGCCACAACCGGGATTTCCAAAGCCTGTGCCGCCGCCGGAAACAGAACAAGGCCGCCAATATCCTGCTCGCCCGGATGGCCGGCACACTCAAATCCGTCAATGCTGACAATATCAACACCAATGCGCTCGGATTTTATGGCATGGCGCACGGCGACGCATTTGTGAATGACTTTAAGGCCAGCAGCTTTGAAACGCTCCATAAACGGCTCCGGACTGCGCCCGGCTGTTTCCACGATTTTCACACCGCTATTGGTGATGACATCGACATAATCATCATAGTTGATTTCGGTGGCGACAACGCCAACTGTCAGATTGACGCCAAAGGGTTTGTCGGTCAGGGAAGCGCAGCGGTCGATTTCTTCGGCCAGTTTTTCCGGTGTCGGGCAGGTCAAGGCCGTCATCACACCAAGGCCACCGGCATTTGATACCGCCGCCGCCAAATCAGCCGTCCCGACGCGCATCATGCCGCCGCATATAATCGGCGCTTCAATCCCCAATAATTCCGTTACCCGTGTTTGCATTTTTGCCTCCCTTATCGAAAATCTATCTTGCGACCTGTCCAATGTCACTGTCATATTCGGTCACCGTATAATTTGGCATTATTTATGTCAAATTATTGCGTGGCGATAATCAGTCATTTTGCATGATATCAAGGCGGAAGGTTATATGTTTTGCCGCCTTGACAGCCTTATTCAGAGATGATGGACTTGCCACGAATTCGCCCTCATAGGCACCTTATCCGGTGGTTGCGACCGGTTTTGAAAAGGCGAAAAAGATTTGCGCGGGAGTTGGATATGCAAATGAATCTGTCATCTGAGGACTTGGCTTTTCAGGCAGAGGTAGAAAACTTTTTGGAGACCCATCTTGATGCCGAATTGCGTCGGGCGGGGGCATTGGCCAGCGGCATTTGCGGCGAGCATGAGCCGACAATGCGCTGGCATCGTATCTTGCACGAGCAGGGTTGGGTTGCGCCGCATTGGCCGGTTAAATTTGGCGGCACGGGTTGGACAGATATGCAGCGTTATATCTGGTCGAGCGCCTGTGCGCGTGCCAATGCACCACGGCTTTATCCGCTTGGCCTCAATATGATAGGCCCGACATTGGCGGTGTGCGGGACAAGCGAGCAGCAGCAACATTATCTGCCGAAATTGCTGTCCGGAGAGCATGTCTGGTGTCAGGGCTATTCCGAACCCGGTTCCGGCTCGGATTTGGCCAGCTTGCAATGTCGCGCCGAGCGCGACGGCGATGATTATATTATCAATGGCACGAAAATCTGGACAAGCTATGCCCATCATGCCAATCATATTTTCTGTCTTGTGCGAACCAATGCCGAGGGCAAGCCGCAACAGGGCATTTCCTTTTTGCTGATTGATATGACCGCACCGGGCATCACTGTGCAGCCCATCATCACTCTGGCAGGTGACCATGAGGTTAATCAGGTGTTTTTCGACAATGTGCGTGTGCCGGTTGCCAATCTTGTTGGCGAAGAAAATCAAGGCTGGACGGTTGCCAAAACATTGCTGACTTTTGAGCGTTCAAGCGCATATGCCGGACGATTGACAACCAAATTGGGCGAGCTGAAACCGCTTGTTGTAGAAGCTGACGAGCCGGCGCTGATGACGCGCTTCAATGAATTGGTGGTGCGCGTCAAAGCCATTGAAATGTCGGAGTTCCGTGTGCAGGGCGCTTTGGCGGCCGGCCAGTCGCCCGGCACGGCCTCGTCGCGGTTGAAAATCATTGCCACGGAAGCACAGCAAGAAATGGATGAAGTGACTATGGCGGCGCTTGGCTATCATGCTTTGCCCTGGCAATTGGAGGCGCGGGAGCTGGGCAGCAATGTCAAGCCGATAGGTCATGACAAAGCGCCGGTGGCGGTTGCCGATTTTCTGAATAATCGCGCGGCCACGATTTATGGTGGCTCCAGCGAAGTGCAACGCAACATTTTGGCGAAAGCCGAACTTGGATTATAGGCCAAGGCGAAAGACAATGAATTTCGGGCGACAGGTTCTGTTAACAATTAGACAGAGGTGATGAGATGAGTGCTTATGCAAGCAGTTTGGTTGGGCTTTGGGTTGTTGTGATAACAATTTTTGTTCAATTTCTGGTGGCGGTGGCTGCCCACAGGCGGCAGAAAAAAGTCGTGCCGGGGGTGGTGGATCCGGCTTTGGGGCATGACAGTTTTGTCTTTCGTTCCGACCGCACATTCCGCAATTCGCTGGAAAATATCGTGCCGCTTTTCGGCACAAGCGTGCTGGCTATTCTGGCCGGATATGACGCTTCGCGTTTGGCAGTGATTGTCTGGATTTATGCATTGGCGCGCATTGTCCATATGATTTTATATTACCGCATTGCGACGGAGAAAAACCCCAGCCCGCGCAGCTATTTTTTCATTATCGGCGTGTTTGCCTCGGCCTATTTGCTGGTTGATGTGGGACGCCATTTGGTCGGTATGGCGCTGGCCGGATAAGGGTTAGCATGTCGGCAAATCCGATTACCATTAAGCGCGGGCGCGGTTTCTTTGGCTTGCTTGCGGCAGCCGTATTTTGCGCCGCATCGCCAGTGGCAGCGAAAAAGCCTGACATCAGCCCGTTTCGGGGCGAGAAAGTGGTGTTTTGCTCGGATGGCGAGTTTGATTGGCATAGCGGGCAATCACTGTATGATTTCGTGATTTTGTCGCGCGCGGATGGTCGGTTTCTTATCAGCTATTTGGGGATTCCGCATCCGAGTTTTGAAGAACGTGTTTTTGACAATGCGTGGATTAAGATGAAAGGGCGCTTTTCATCGGAACGTGTCACAACCGGCAAACAAAGCCCCGCCGGTGTCTATCGGCTCAATCTGGCATTGGAAAATCAAGCCCCGCGCGTCGGCACTTTGAGTATCAATGAAACCGGCAAATATAATTTTACCGTTGAGCCGCCCTTGGCGATGGAATATGTCACCCCGGCCGGTCTGTGCTGGGATTCGCTGAGCGAGGAGCCGCAGGAAATAAAGGATAAAATGCGCCGCCGTCGCTAAATTGCCGGTCATGTCTATAAGCTTGCCCCATTTGCGCTTGAATAAAGGCGGATGGTGACTTTAGGATAATCTATCTGCAAGGGGAGAGGTTATGATGGAACCGGAACTTGTCAAAACGCGACATGATAATGGCGTGCTTTGGGTGACGCTGAACCAGCCGGAAAAGCGCAACCCGCTATCGTCGCAAATGATTGGTGCCTTATCGGCGACACTGAATCACGCTTATAGCGACGCGCAGACGCGGGTGATTGTGCTGACGGCGGAAGGGCCGGTTTTCAGCGCCGGTCATGATTTAACGGAATTTGATGCCGCAAATGGCGAAGATGAAGCCACGCGCAGCGCCCGCATTGCCGATTTGCTCGACAATTGCGCGCATATGATGATGGGCATTGTCAATGCGCCCAAGCCGGTCATTGCCTGCGTGCAGGGAACGGCGACAGCGGCGGGTTGCCAGCTCGTCTCGGCCTGCGATATGGCGATTGCTGACAGCGAAGCGCGCTTTTGCACACCCGGCGTCAATATGGGTGTGTTCTGCACCACGCCGCTGGTCGGCATCGGGCGCAATCTGTCGCGCAAACATGCAATGGAAATGGCGCTGACCGGTGACATGTTCTCGGCTGATGACGCCGTTCAATTCGGCCTTATCAACCGCCATGTTGGCGGCAATCGGCTGATGGATGAGACGGGACAGCTTGCCGAAAAAATCGCTTCGCGCTCGGCACAAGCCATTCGTGATGGCAAGGTGGCATTTTACAAACAAATTGACATGCCACTGGCCGATGCTTTTACCCATGCCAATCAGGTGATGCGCGACGCTGTTTTGTCAGGCGGTGATTCAGACGAGGGAAGGCGCGCCTTTTTTGAAAAGCGGTCGCCCAATTGGCGCGAGGATTAAATGCGGCTGCAAGGGGATACGGAAATTGCCGCGCTCTGGCCGCAGATAAAAACAATCGCGGTGCTTGGCGTTAGCAACAAGCCGGAGCGACCCAGCCATCAGGTCTTTGGCTTTTTATGCGGTGAAGGGTTTTCAGTGATACCGGTCAATCCGGGGCTTGCTGGACAGTCTATTTTCGGTTGCACATTTGTGGCATCGCTGGACGATATTGATGCGCCGATAGATATGGTTGAAGTATTCCGGCAGGGACGGTTTTTGCCGGAGATTGTCGCGGCGGTTAAAGTCCGCGATATTAAATGTCTGTGGACGCAACAAGGCGTGCGCCATGACGCGGCAGAGCAGGAGGCGCTTGCCCATCATATACCGCTTGTGGTGGATCGTTGCCCGAAAATCGAGATTCCGCGCCTGCGCGCCCTCGGCTATGATTTGTGAATTGTCATGATTGGCGACAGTCTGAGGTCAAGATTGGCAGGGGCGTTTGCCGCACTTGTTTTCTTTTTGGTTTGTTTCTCTGTGATTTCGGTACAGGCATGGCAGCAAGTCGCGCATGAAGACGGGCAAGCCATTGAAATTGAGGGGCGCATGGTGTCCGGTGACGCGGAAACATCAGGCCGCCCCTATATTCTCATCGAGCCGCGCCGTATTTTACCGGCACTGGATGATGGCACTGGCGCTTATTATCGCAATGTCGTGTTCAATTATGGCGATAATTATATTTGCGGGATTGAACGGGAAATCAAAATCCATATTGACGGGCAATTGGTCACGGAGCCGGGCGCGCCCGATGAGGTGCATGTATTTCGCAAAGGGTTTTTGTCGGCCTATTTTGGCGAAGTGCTGACTTATGAAAGTTTTGAAAATAATGGGGCAGGGCAGGATTTGGCGCGGCGGCTTTTGGCGGCGAAAAGGGAAATCAGCTTTGAACGCATTTACGATGATTGTGGTGATGGTGGCAGATTTATCTTTCCGATCAAATCGGATGCTCAAATGCGCTGACCCAGCCGCCTAGGTTTGGGCTTGACCGGCAGGGCGGCGGGTCGTTAGATTAGGATGAGTTAACAAAAAGGGAATGAACCATGTTCAAGACATTCATCCGACAGTCATTGATTATGGTGTTTGCAGTTGGCTTGGCCGCTTGCGCGTTAGAAAGCCAGACCGCTTTGACGCCGCAAAAAACTATGGCGTCCAAACAGGTTTATAATGGGCCGAAAGTTAAAGTCGCGCTTGGCGAGTTTGAAAATCGCACCAATTACATGCGCGGCGTATTTTCCAATGGTGGCGATATGCTTGGCACACAGGCGCGCACAATTGTGAAAACCCATTTGCAGGAAAGCCGTCGTTTCAGTGTGCTGGACAGGCGCAATATCAATTCGCTGGCGCGCGAGGCTGATTTGGCTGGCACTAATCAGCGTCTTGCCGGAGCCAGTTATATTGTGACCGGTGATGTTGTCGAGTTTGGCAAAAAGAATGTCGGCGACAAGCAGTTTTTTGGCATTTTGGGCAAGGGCAAAGCGCAAGTCGCCTATGCCAAGGTCAATTTGCTGCTGGTGAATACCACAACCTCCGAAGTTGTTTATACCGCCCAAGGGGCGGGTGAAGTTGCGTTATCAAATCGGGAAGTGCTGGGTTTTGGCGGAACAGCCGGATATGATTCTACTTTGAATGGCAAAGTGCTGAATCTGGCCATCCGCGAAGCGGTCGATGATTTGGTGCGTAACCTTGTCCTGTAAGCAGAAAATCCGGCGCTTGCCTCTGGCCGTCGGCATGGCGGCGCTTGCCGCTGCTTGTGCGACGCCGACCCATTTTCACTGGGGCGACTATGAGCCGGTTCTCTACCGCTTTTATGAATCCGAAGAGGGCATCAGCCATCAGGAGCAGATAGAGCTTTTGCTCAATGATATTGACAAGGCGCAAAGCGAAGGCAAAAAAATTGCGCCGGGCATCAATTTGCATCTGGCTATGCTTTATGCCGATATGGGCGATATGGCCTCGGCCAAACGCTTTGTCGAGATTGAGCGTGAACTCTATCCCATGTCGGGGCAATTCAGCGAAAAAGTCTTTGCAAAGGTGCTGGCATGGGAAGGTTGAACAAATTGAGCCGGTCGGCTTGCGCGCTGGCCGTTTTGGCGATCACCCTTGTGGCTTGCGCTGAGCCAATGCGCTTTGAGGCGTTGGAGCAGGTCAATTCGGTGCGTATATTGGTGTTGCCGCCGCAGAATAATTCGCCGGAAATTGAAGGCACTTATACTTTTCTCTCCACCATTTCCAAGCCTTTGGGCGAGCGCGGCTATTATGTCTATCCGGTTGGTGTGGTGGACAGCTATATCAAGGCCAATGGCGTGACCCTGCCGCAGGAGATGAACCAGATACCATTGGATAAATTGAACGCACAATTTGCGCCCGATGCAATTCTCTATACGGATATTGATTATTTCGGGCAGAAATTCGCGCTGATTGACTCCTATGCCTATATTGACGCCAATCTCGAATTGGTCGACGCGGCGACCGGCAATACGCTGTGGCAAAAGCATATGGTCTATGACGAACGCCAAAACCGGCAGCAGCAAGGCGATGGCGGTGCGTTGGGGCAGATTATCGGCGCGGTGCTTGTGCAGATGATTGCTTCGGCAATGGATGATAAATTCTTCAACACATCCTCCATGGCAAATATGACGGCGCTGAATGACCCGATTAACGGCCTGCCGGTCGGGCCCTTACGCCAGACGCAGGAACAGTAACCCATTTGATGATTTTATTGGCCTGTCGGGCGTTTATGGCCTAACTTGTCGATAATTATGGGGGCAAGCATGGATGAGAAACCGCAATCAACGGCGCGACATGTTTTTTTGGGTGCTGTTTTTCTGGCCTTTGTTTGGGTTGGCCTGTTTATTGTCCTGCCTGCAGTGACTGGTAAAGAGGGTAAGTTACAGGAAATGCAGCAACGCTTGGAGGTGGCTCCTGACAGGTAGCATAGGCGTGCATGTTTGAGGGTTTTCATGTCGGGTGATATAGTGAGCCGTATCGCTGATTTTCTGTTTGACGGCTGGGGTGTGCTGCTGATTTTTCTTTTCATCATCCCACCGGTTTTGAATCTGCGGATGAAGTTTGGCGCGCGTTTCGGGCGTTGGTTTGTTCGTATCTGGCGTGTCTCGCGTCGCCACCGGCATCGTCACCAGCACCGGCGCATGGAAACCGGCTTTCACAGCCATCGACCAGACCGAAATGGGAAAAACAAATCTTCTGAAAAGTAAAACGCCCGGCAAAGCCGGGCGTTTAAGTCTCCCCAAAGGGCGTTCCGTTAAATGCCCGGAACGAAGGGAATATCAATAAACGGAATGCCGCAGCCGGCCAATGCCAGCGACAGCAAAACAGGAACAACCAGTTTTTTCATAATAGCCTCAATCGTTAGAGTTTGTCGGTGCTTATCTAGCACGCTTCGCCGCGATTGAAAGTGATTTTTCGGTAACAAATACTCATTTTTCAAAGCGGTCATGCATCCAGAACCAAGGGGCAGGGTCATCATATATCCATTTGTCAAATTGGTCGAAAATGGCCTGCATGCCCGCTTCAATATCGGCTTCGGCATTGTCGGTTTTGGGAATATACAAAGCTTCGTCAAATATCTGCGTGAAATGCGCGCCGTCTTTTTCATTTGGCCGCCGCTTGATATGGGTCAGAATTATCGGCAGGCCATATTGGCGCGCCAGCCGCACCGCCGCCGAGGGTGCTGTTGTCTCTTGGCCGAGAAAGCGCACTTTGTCGCCTTCGGTCATGCGCTGGTCAATCAGCAGGCAAAGCGGCGTTGTGCCTTGCTTGATGAGCGACAGCATTGTCTTGGCGCCTTGCCGGCCTTTGGGGATTTGAATCGGCATATGCGGCCCGCGCTTTTTGACAATCCATTTTTCCATATAAGGATTACTGGCAGTGCGGTAAAGCGAGGCGGCGCGGCCGGCCAGACGGGCAATGCCGACCATTAGCATTTCCCAATTGCCATAATGGCAGGATACGAAAATTATGGTTTTTCCGTTTGCCTTGGCCGCCTCGACATGCTGTTCGCCCTGCAAATGCAGGCGCTCCGGATCGGCAATTATTCTGTCCATTTGAGCAAATTCGCCGATAAAGCGTCCGGCCTGACGCCATGCTTTCTCGGCCAGCGCATGGCGTTCATCATCGCTTAAATGCGGCATGGTCAGCGCCAGATTGCCTAGCACCACATGGCGCTCTTGGACAATACGGCCAAGCCAGGAACCGGTCAGTTCCCCGAAATCCGTGCCGCGCCGAATACCAAGCAGACGGTATATGCCCAGAATGGCGCGCGCAATAATGGTTTCAACAATATGTCGCATTAACCTCAGTCACTTTGTGTCGCCGCCGCGCATCATCATTGCGGCAAGCCTTGAACAGGTAACATGTTCGCAACGCCGTTTCACCGGTTTATTTGCGCTGAAAAGGCGTGACAGGCACTTGAACAAAGCAGCGAAGCGGTGATAAACCAAAGACGTTTAAGGTTTCACAATTTCGGTGACAATATGAGCGCGCGTATTTATCAGCCCAGCAAAACCGCTATGTCCTCAGGGCAGGCGAAAACCCGCAAATGGGTGCTGGAATTTTCTGCGGAAACGGCACGCCGGAAAGACCCGCTGACCGGCTGGCATGGCATTGATGAAACACAAACGCAAGTGAAGTTGACATTTGACACGCTTGGCGAGGCCGAAGCCTATGCGGCGGCGCAAGGTTTGGCTGTGCGGGTTGAAAAGCCCTTGCAAAAACGCCGTGCAACCAAGGCCTATGCCGATAATTTCCGGCATGACCGCTACGGCCCTTGGTCGCATTAAGACTTTATTATTTTAAAAACGGGAAAATCTGTTGATTGGCGCTTGCCTTTCACAGCGTGATGCTGTAATTGATAATCAATCGCAAGTAAGGGCGATGCACAAACAAAAGGAAACGCACAATGTATGTGTGCAATTGCACAGCAATAACAGAAAGCCAGGTGGCACAAGCCATTGAAAATGGTTGCGTGGCTCCCGAACATATCCATCCGCATTGCGGCAAAAGCCCCCAATGCGGGCGTTGCTTGGAGCGTATGCGCGATATGTTGGCCGAGACCGAAAGCAGGTTGATAGCCGCCGAATAGGGTGGGCGCTAACTGTCGCTGCTGTGGTTCATTTGCTCCTGCAGATAATTTTGCAGGCCGGTTTTCTCAATCAGACCCTGCTGGGTTTCAATCCAGTCAATATGCTCTTCTGTGTCGTCGAGGATTTTCACCAATATCTCGCGCGAGACAAAATCGCGCTCACTTTCGCAAAGCTGCACAGCCTCTTTCAGGCATGACTGGTTGAGCATTTCAACCGACAAATCCGCCTCAAACATTTCCGGCACATTTTGACCGATTTTCAGCAGGCCGAGATCTTGCAGATTGGGCAAGCCTTCCAGCATTAAAATCCGGTTTATCAGATAATCGGCGTGTTTCATCTCGCCGAGGCTTTCCTCATAGACTTTATGACCGAGTGCCTCAAATCCCCAATCGCGCAACATGCGCGCATGCAGGAAATACTGGTTGATGGCGGTCAACTCATTTTTCAGAATAATGTTGAGGTGTTTAATAACCTCTTCGCTGCCCTTCATGTCGATACCTCATCAAATATATCGCTCTCGCGCGATTCATTCATATATAGGGCGATTTCAGCCAATAGTCAAAAAACAATAATAAAAACAATAACTTGAAACTGAAACGCATTCGCAATTGCAAGTGACGGCGCGGGTCAGGAACGCCTGAAAAATTGTTACATAAACCGTCGGCACTTTAATGGTCAAACAAACGGTTTGCGAGCGCGTGTGCCTGTGTGGCATGGCACTGCGGATTTTGGTTGGTCAGCGCGCGGAACTGCGGTAAATCGCTGTTGGGTGCAGGCGCCTTGGATAGGGCGGCCGCCACCGGAAACCCATATGGCCCCGTAGCTCAACTGGATAGAGCGCGAGACTTCTAATCTTGAGGTTGTAGGTTCAAGTCCTACCGGGGTCGCCAGTTTTATGAACTGTCTCTGAAAAGCCATAATTGGCGATAAAAATATAAGCGTTGGTTGAAAATTAACAGGCTGTCGGATAGCAAGACGCAATGAGGCTCATGCGTCTGACGCAGAAGAAAAATGTGGCTTGAGAGACAATGCCCGAAACCGGTTTTGATGATTTGAAAACTGATTTGCCGTGGACAGGCAATTTATCGGCGCTGATACACGCGACATTGGCGCTGCTGCTGGTGGCTTTGCCGTTCAAAAATGTGTTTTACCATTTCGCGCTGTTTGTTTTGTTGTTTTGTTTTTGCGAGATTTTGAGCCGGCCTTTCCGTCCGGTTTTGCATGAGCAGCTTAAATCGCTGGCGCCTCTGCTGCTCGGCTTTATGGCCGTCACCACGATTATGATGGTGTCCAATGCGCTGAACGGGCGCAATGGGGATGCGTGGTCGATTGCCGTCAATTTTTCACTGCGCTATGGCCTGCTGATATTTGTGCTGACTTATTTCCACCGTCTGGGTCTGTTGTCGCCGCGTCGGATTGTCATTTTTATTTGGCTTGGGCTGCTGGTTCAGGCTGGGCTGGCTTTGCTCCAATATCGCAATTTGCCGCCCGATTTACATTTTGGTTGACGCATTACCGGTGCGGTGGAAAACCCCAATCCATTCGGTTTATACATGGCGATTGGCGCAGGGCTGGCTTTGCATGGTTTGATGCAGGCTGTCGAGCGCGGGCATTAATGGCAGGCCGGATGGTGGTTTACTCTGGCCGCCTTGTTCCTGTTTTGCTGCTTGCAGGCCGGTTCGCGCGGGGCATGGCTGTCAGTCTTGGCTTTTGGGGTGGCCTATGCGATTTGCGAGACAGCGGCCAGAAAACAATGGCTCAAAAACTTTCGGCAATCTTGGTTGCCTTTTTTGGGGCTGGGCGGCGTAATCGTGGCCTTGTTTTGGATGGAGCCGCATTTGCGCGACCGGCTCAACAGCCTGTTGGCTATGCAATCCAGCTACCGGCTGGAGACATGGGAAATCATTATTGGCCGTTTTGTCGAGCGTCCGTTTTTTGGGCATGGCATGAATACGCAAAGCTATTTTGAATCCGTTTTGGGCATTTATGATGCACATAATATCGTGCTTGATATTTTGTTGACGCTCGGCCTGTTCGGATTGCTGGCTTACGGGTTTCTGGCTTTTCTGGTCGGGATGAAATTATGGCGGGGGCAACGTTCGGTGATGGTTGCTATGGCGGTGCTCTTGCTGGTCAATGGCATGTTTGGCTATGGCATGACGACCGGTATTCATTATCTGACATGCTGGGTATTGCTAATTGTTTTTGCTTATATTTTACCCGCGCCGGTCACAGAGGAAGCGGTCGCACAAGCTGGCTGATTTTGCCGCTGGCACACGCATCAATAAATACTGCTCCCAATTGCGCGCTGCGCTCAACCACTTGCGTCCATTTGTCAAACCGTTCGGCTTCATTTTTGCGATAGGCCACAAAGCCCTGTCGCGAGGGTATTTTGCCGTCCGGCAGAGATTTGATAAAGGCGCGATTGGGCGCGAGCATGACAACCCGGTCAAGCTCTGCCGCGCGCGCCTTGCGCCAAGGGTAGAATTTGTCAAACCAGCGTTTTTTGAAATGGCCGTAAAAATGCGGGTAAAGGATTAGCCCGTCGCGCTCCGGCCAGAAACTGCCGGGCAGGGGGTGATAGTCCAGCAAACCGCCATCGCGATAAATATGGTCAGGGTCTTCCGATAAACGCACCGGTCGCATATAGACAGGAATCGCGCCGGAGGCCTGCAAGGCATTTTCGAAATTATCGGCGGTCAGTGTTTTAGTCGAAACGGCAAACCCGTCGCGGGCGTGAAAAGTCAATTCATGACGCGGGTCAGAAAACACCACACGCTCGGCAAGACCGCGCAAATGCCGGTCGGTAAAGGGCGATAAAAGCCCGGCGCGCAGCATGGCAAGGCGTTGCGGGTTTTGCCCTTCTTCGTTCAACCGGCCATGACAGCGCACCGCACCAATATGCAGTCGGTAATGCGGATTGCCCAGCACTTCGCCAATCCCGACTGAAATATCGTCGCTGCCATCATCGGCACCGAGAAATTTCGACATTGTTTTATTGGTTTGGTCGGTAATAGCGTCATAAGTCAGCGCATTGGCATAGCTTTGATGAACATAGGCATGCGCCATTTTCTCCAACGCCTTGCGCGGGTCGGTGCGGGCGGCAGCCGCCAGTTTGAACGCGCCGACGGAAGTGCCGAACAAGTCAATCGGGGTTGGGTTTTGCCTCTCAGTCAGCCAATTTCCGAAAATCCTTGCATCCAGTCCGGCAATGGCCAGCCATTTCGCTGCCCCTGATGCGCCAAAAACGGCGCTGATATCGTCCGGCGACAGACCGTTTTTCTTAATATGCTCATAAGCGGTTGGGCCGGCGGCGATAATCAGCGGTGAGTTCATTTTTCTGCTTTTTCTGTGCCAGTCATATAGGCGTATATGGCGCGGTTGAAATCGGTAAATAGCGGTTCGGAAATAATGTTCTCGCCAAATTGCAATTCCGGATGCCATTGCACTCCAATGCAAAAGCGGCAATCCTCATGCGATACGGCCTCAATCACCCCGTCATGGCCAATGGCCTCAATTTTCAGCCGGTCGCCAAGTCGGTCGATAGCCTGTCGGTGCAAGGAGTTTATCTTGGCTTCCCGAACGGAAAGTAATTGCGCGAAATAGCCATTTTCCGGAAAGGCGACCATTTGCCGGGCGACATATATGTCGGCATGGCATGTGCCATCCGGCGTGCGGTGATTAAAACCGTCCGCCGCATCGGGCAATTCGGCCAGCAGCGACCCGCCACAGGCGACATTGAGTTCCTGCATGCCCCTGCATATGGCAAGCACGGGCAGGTCGCGGGCAATCGCAGCCTTAAGCAGTGGCAGGACGGCCATGTCGCGCAATTCATCAAACGGCTCATGGGCGGGCTGTGGCGTCTGTCCATAATGGGCAGGATGCAGATTGCTGCGATTGCCGGTCATCAGCAAGCCGTCCAACCGGTCGAGCAGAGCCACGCCGTCAAACCCGTCATCGGCCGATAGCGGCGCCGGTATCAAGACCGGTTGCACCTGCATATAACGCGCCAGACTCTCAAGATAGGTATGGTTGACGATTTGCAACCAATCCATCTCGTGAGGCCGTTTATTGCACATAATACCGACAAGCGGTGTGGACGACATGGCGACTTGACCTTTGCTAGCCAGATGAAGAATATAGGGGCGTTTATGGGGCATTGCCCGTCAAAGGTCAATTTCAGGTTGGGATAGTGGCATGGTAAAAATGACGCGCGTTTGGGGCTTGTCTGCCAAGCTTGGTGTAATGGGGATTGCCCTTTTGGTTGGCGAGGCGCATGCGCTGTCGGAACGCGAAGGGCAGGATATTTACCGCCGCGGCCAATATGAAGAAGCCATAGAATACTGGAAAAAAGCCGCCGAAGCGGGCGATGCCGGTTCGGCTTATCGCTTGAGCGAAGAGTTTTTTGACGCCAAAGTGGTCAAGCGCGATATTGGCTTGGCTTTCAAATATCTGAAACAGGCGGCGGAAAAAGCTGACCCGCGCGCATTGACCGACCTTGCCTCGCTTTATGATTATGGCACGGGTGTGCCGATGAATCGCGAAAGGGCGGCGCAGCTTTACTTGCAGGCGGCGCGGCTGGGCATGCCTGCCGCCATGTTTAACATTGCCTCTATGCTGGAGGCTGGCGAGGGTATCGACCAGAATAAAATAGAAGCCTATAAGTTTTATCTCTTGTCGCGCGATCAGGGCTTTGCGCCATTTGCCAATAAGGCGTTGGAGCAAATGGCGTCTGAAATGACGGCGGAGCAATTGGCCGAGGCGGAAAGCCGCGCCGATAATTTCATTCCGGAAACGCCATAAGGCGGTCAGGCAGTCGCAAAACCGGCACGGGCAAAGCCGTCGGCCAAATCGGCCTGCAAATCATCGCCATGTTCAAGGCCGATATGCAGGCGCAATAAATGACCATCTGTTTCATAAGGGCGGCACTGGCGGGTATATTCGCCCGGCACAATCAGGCTTTCATAGCCGCCCCAGCTATAGCCCATTGAAAACAAACGCATATTGTCGAGCATGGCAGCCAGGCTGTCCTCGCTGCAAGGGGTCGTTTCTATGGCAAAAAGGCCGGTCGCACCGGTAAAATCACGCTGCCAAAGCGCATGGCCGGCATGGCTCGGTAAGGCAGGATAAAGAACATTGCGGATAAAGGGCAGGGTTTCCAGCCAGCTGGCAATATCCAGCGTGGTTTTACTGTGCTGCGCCAGCCGCGCGGGCAGGCTTCGCAGGCCGCGCAAGGCGAGATAAACATCATCCGGCCCGACGCTCATGCCCAGCATATTCCACAAGCGTTTGACATTGGCATAAACCTCGCCTCTGGCGCAGACGGTTCCCAGCAGCGCGTCAGCATGGCCGATAATATATTTTGTCGCCGCCTGAACCGATATATCAATACCATGCACTAAGGGTTTGAAATAATGATGACTTGCCCATGTGTTATCAATGGCAGTCAACACATTGGCCGCTTTGGCAGCCGCCACAATGGCCGGTATGTTTTGCACTTCAAAGGTTTGCGAGCCGGGGCTTTCTGTGAAAATCAAAGCCGTATTCGGGCGTATCAATTTGGCAATATCGCCGCCGATAAGCGGGTCGTAATATTCTGTTTCAACGCCCATTTTTACCAGATATTTGTCGCAAAAACTGCGGGTTGGTGTATAGGCGCTGTCCACCATCAGCAAATGGTCGCCTGTTTTGACGGCAGATAATATAGCCAGCGTCACCGCAGACAGGCCGCTTGGTGTCAACACACAACCATCGGCCTGTTCCAGCTCAATCATCGCCTTTGTCAGCGCATCGGTTGTCGGCGTGGCGCGACGGCCATAAGTGTAGGGGATTTGTTGCGTGCCGCGAATGGCGGCCAGCGACGGATAAATAATGGTCGAAGCGTGATAAACAGGCGGATTGACCGCACCAAAATGGGTTTCCGGGTCGCGTCCGGCCAAAATAGTTTTGGTTTCGTCCTTCATAACTGTTTTTTTCTCCCAAATTGATGTTAGAATTGCAACCTATTCGATGTCAGAGGTTAACGCATGTTTTTGAAAAGCTCTCGGTTTTTGTCTCTTTTTGCACTTTTTACTTTTGCGGTCGGTCTAATGCCGGCACAAGCGGCAGGCACTTTGTCGGTCGTCAAGAAGCGCGGCTATGTCGCCTGCGGTGTCTCGCAAGGTCTTCCGGGGTTTTCCAATCCCGATGATACTGGTCGTTGGACGGGCATTGATGTCGATTTGTGTCGGGCTGTCGCGGCGGCGGTTTTCGGCCCCGGTCGGAAATATGTCAAATTCACCGCATTATCGGCCAAGGAGCGCTTTACCGCGCTGCAATCGGGCGAGGTTGATTTGCTGGCGCGCAATACCACATGGTCAATGCATCGGGACACGGCCTTGGGGGTCGATTTTACCGGCGTCAACTATTATGACGGTCAGGGTTTTATGGTGCGTAAGGATTTGGGCATTAAATCCGTGCGTGAATTGGACGGCGCATCGCTTTGCACCAATCTTGGCACGACAACCGAATTGAATGCGGCGGATTATTTCCGCACCAATAATATGCAATATGAGATTGTCGCTTTTGAGAAAGCCGATGAGGCCGTCGCTGCTTACAATACCGGTCGTTGCGACGCCTACACAACCGACCAGTCGGCGCTTTATGCCCAACGGTTGAAACTGACCCGCCCAAAAGACCATATTGTCTTGCCGGAAATTATTTCCAAAGAGCCTTTGGGGCCGGTGGTGCGCCAAGGCGACGACCAATGGGGCGATATTGTGCGCTGGTCGCATTGGGCGATGATTAACGCCGAAGAATTGGGTGTGACCTCGCGCAATGTGAAGGCGATGGCGAAATCGAAAAACCCGGCTGTCCGGCGGCTTGTCGGGGTTGACGGCACATTCGGTGAAAATATGGGGCTGAAAGCCAAGTGGGCGGCCAATATCATCACCGAAGTCGGCAATTATGGCGAAACATTTGAACGCAATGTCGGCAGAAACACGCCGCTTGGCATAGCCCGAGGTGTGAATGCTTTGTGGCGCGATGGCGGGCTGCAATATGCACCGCCCATTCGCTAAACCGACGCGCCTTTAACATGTTTTTGCTGACCGGATGATATGGCAGGCAATATAGCCCGATAACAAAAAGGGAGAATCCGCTATAAACGGGGTTATGTCATATTTCAAACGCCGCGATGTGCTGGCGCAACTGGTCACTGCCGCGCTTGCTTTGCTGGCGGTTTCTTGGCTGGTCGGTAATGTCATGTCGAATCTGGAACGACAGAATATCTCGACCGGCTTCGGATTTTTGTCTGAGCGTGCCGGCTTTGGCATCAACCAAACGCTTATCAACTACAATGAAGATGACACTTATTTCCGTGTCTTGCTGGTCGGGCTGTCCAACACGCTGCTGGTCTCGACGCTGGGTGTCATCTTTGCCTCACTTATCGGCTTTTCGGTTGGTGTGGCGCGGCTGTCGAGCAATTGGTTGGTAAGCCGCATTGCGATGGTCTATGTCGAGATATTCCGCAATGTGCCGCTTTTGCTGCAAATCATGTTTTGGTATTTCGGTGTGCTGCGTAATTTGCCGTCGCCGCGACGGGCAACAGCGATTGGCGACAGTATATTCCTGACCAATCGCGGGCTTATTCTGCCTTGGTTTGAAGCAGGCGCGGGCGCATGGGTTTATCTGCCCGCCATTGGCCTGCTGATTGCCGGGTTTTTCTTTATGCGCCGCCGTGCTTTACGCAGCCGCTTGCTGACCGGCGCGCCAACACCTGTTTGGCGCATTATGGCCGGATTGGCCTTGTTACTGGTCGCCTTGCTTTATGTTTTTGTGGGCTTTCCTTTCTCAGCGGATATGCCGGCGTTAAAAGGCTTTAATTTTCGCGGCGGGCTGGTTGTCATTCCCGAATTCGCCGCCCTGCTTTTGGCACTCAGCCTCTACACCGCAGCCTTTATTGCTGAAATTGTCCGCGCCGGTATTATGTCGGTCAATAAGGGACAAACCGAAGCGGCATCGGCGCTTGGCCTGCCGGAAGCCAGAACATTGAATTTGGTGGTGCTGCCGCAGGCTTTACGGGTGATTATCCCGCCTCTGACCAGCCAATATCTCAATTTGACCAAAAACTCCTCACTGGCCGTAGCAATAGCCTATCCCGATATCGTCTCGGTTTTCGCTGGCACAACGCTGACGCAAGTGGGTCAAGCGGTGGAAATCATTTTCATCACAATGATGATTTACCTGACGCTGAGCTTGCTGACCTCTTTTGCCATGAACCAATATAATCGCCGCGTGGCGCTGGTGGGGCAGAATACATGAGGGCGTGGACACCATCTCCGGCGCGTCCGGCACCGGTCAATACGATTGGCGCATGGGGTTGGGTGCGGCGCAATTTAATGGCGACACCACGCGATATGGTGATGACTTTATTGGCGGCTGCGTTTCTTTTCTGGCTGCTCGATGTAGTGATTGGCTGGGCATTTTTGAATGCCAGTTTTACCGGTGTTGACCGGTCGGCCTGTTTGAAACAGGTGCAGGGCGCGTGTTGGCCGTTCATTGAAGCGAAATTCGGACAGTTTATTTATGGTCGCTATCCGGAGGCGGAACGCTGGCGGGTTAATCTGGTATTTGCGGCGGGCATTATTGGCCTGTTGCCCATGCTTATCCCTGCTGCGCCCTATAAGCGTGTGAACGCGGTTTTTCTGCTTGGGTTTTTTCCGGTCTTTGCCTTTGCGCTGCTGACCGGCGGCATGTTCGGCCTCACCGAAGTCAGCACCAGCGATTGGGGTGGCTTGTTGGTGACTTTGGTGGTGGCGATTACCGGTATTGTCGCTTCCTTGCCACTGGGCATTGCACTGGCTTTGGGACGGCGCGCGCAATTGCCGGTGCTGCGTGCGCTGTGCATTGGCTTTATCGAGATTTTTCGCGGTGTGCCGCTTATCACCGTATTGTTTATGGCCAGTGTCATGCTGCCGCTGTTTTTGCCGGATGGGGTGAATTTTGACAAGCTGATGCGCTGTCTGATTGGCGTTGCCCTGTTTTCTTCGGCCTATATGGCTGAAGTGGTGCGCGGCGGATTACAAGCAATACCAAAAGGGCAGGTGGAAGCGGCGGCTGCTTTGGGCATGAGCTATTGGAAAACAACGCGGCTGATTGTTTTGCCGCAGGCTTTGAAAATGGTGGTACCGGGCATTGTGAACACATTTATCGGGCTGTTCAAAGACACGACATTAGTGCTGATTGTCGGTCTGTTTGACCTTTTGGGCATTGTGCAATTGCATTTCACCGATGCCAGTTGGGCAACGCCGGAAACCCATATAACCGGCTATGTTTTTGCCGGATTTGTTTTTTGGGCGTTTTGTTTTGCCATGTCCCGCTATTCGATATTTATGGAAAAACGGCTGTCAACGGACGCCGATTAACCGCATTTGACAGGAAACGAAAGATGAGTGACCCGATTATCCGCATCGAAAAAATGAACAAATGGTATGGCAATTTCCATGTGCTGCGCGACATTGACCTGCAAGTGGCAGGCGGTGAGCAAATCGTGATTTGCGGGCCATCCGGTTCGGGCAAATCCACCCTTATCAGATGTATCAATCGGCTGGAAGAACATCAGGAAGGCTTGATTGAGGTCAATGGCATGGTGCTGGATGCCGGTTTGAAAAATATCGATGCGATACGCTCGGAAGTCGGCATGGTGTTTCAGCAATTCAATCTGTTTCCGCATATGACCGTGCTTCAAAATTGCGCGCTGGCGCCGATTTGGGTGCGCGGCATGACCCAGAAAGATGCCGAGGATATTGCGCGCAAATATCTGGAGCGTGTGCGAATACCCGATCAGGCCGATAAATATCCGGGGCAATTATCCGGCGGTCAGCAACAGCGCGTGGCGATTGCGCGGGCGTTGTGCATGACGCCGAAAATTATGCTGTTTGACGAGCCAACCTCGGCGCTTGACCCGGAAATGATTAAGGAAGTGCTGGATGTGATGGTCGAGCTGGCCGAAGATGGTATGACCATGTTATGCGTGACGCATGAAATGGGATTTGCCCGACAAGTGGCCGACCGAGTGATTTTCATGGATGGCGGTGAGATTGTCGAACAGAACGCGCCGCAAGCGTTTTTCTCCAATCCGCAAAATGACCGCACCAAATTATTCCTCAGTCAGGTTTTGCAGCATTAAAGCAGCATTGATGCAAGAGGCCGGTCAGGCACATCAAACATCGTCGTAAATCACCACTTTTTTCCGGTCATAGGGCGTGAAGCCAACGCTTTGATAAAGCAGCAGGGCGGCAGGGTGGTCAAGCGTGCAGGTTTGAATAATAACACGTTGCGGCGCGCGCGTCTGAATATGGTGCATGGCATGGCCGAGCATTTGCGGCCCCAATCCACGGCCAATATAGTCTTCCACAAGCCCGACAAAGACAATTTCAGCCTGCCTTTTCTTGCGGAAATTCAATTCCACATAGCCAATCGGGCGATTGCCGTCGCGCAGGACGAAAATATCAATATCAGGGTGATGTATCAGCGCGGCCAGCATCCGGTCGGTCAGCTTGCGCCGATTGACCCAACGCCATGCCCGTCCGACATTATCGTAAAGCTGCCGGTAATCGGCCAATGCCATATTGCGCTCAAGCGTGTAACTGAACGGCCTGTCAAAAATCAAAGGCGAGGCAAATACCGGAAATGGCGCCGTCATTTCAAGATGCGTCACAATTGTTTTATAGGCCTTCATTTGCCTAGAGCCAATCGGGGCAGGGCAGACCCTGTTCTTTCAAAAAGGCGGGATTAAAGAGCTTTGACTGATAGCGCGTGCCGTAATCGCACAATATGGTGACAATCACCTTGCCCGGCCCCAAATCTGCCGCCATACGCATCGCACCAGCTATGTTAATGCCGCTGGAGCCGCCAAGGCACAATCCTTCCTGCTTTAACAAGTCAAAGACGATGGGCAGGGCTTCGGCATCTTCGATTTGATAGGCGTCATCAATTGGCGCGTCTTGTAAATTGGCGGTCACGCGCCCCTGTCCGATACCTTCCGTGATGGAGCTGCCTTCGGCTTTCAATTCACCATGCTTATACCAATGATACATGGACGCCCCCATCGGGTCGGCGGCGGCAATGCGGATATTTTCATTTTTCTGTTTCAGGTAAATGCCAGTGCCAGCCAGCGTGCCGCCTGTGCCGATGGCGCAGGTGAAGCCATCCACCTTGCCATCGGTTTGTTGCCAGATTTCCGGCCCCGTCGTTTCAATATGTGCTTCACGATTGGCGATATTGTCGAACTGATTGGCCCATACCGCGCCGCCCGGTGTGGTTTGCGCCAACTCATCGGCCAGACGGCCGGAATATTTTACATAATTATTTTCGTCTTTATATGGCACAGCCGGCACTTCTATCAGCTCCGCACCGGCCAGCCGCAGCATGTCCTTTTTTTCCTGACTTTGCGTTTCGGGGATAACAATCACTGATTTATAGCCCAAAGCATTGGCGACTAGCGCAATGCCAATGCCGGTATTTCCGGCAGTGCCTTCGACAATTGTGCCACCGGGCTTGAGCGTGCCGCGCTTTTCGGCATCCTTGATGATATATAATGCCGCCCTGTCTTTGACCGATTGGCCGGGATTCATGAACTCGGCCTTGCCCAAAATCGTGCAGCCGGTGGCTTGTGAGGCTTTCTGCAATTTGATGAGTGGCGTATTGCCAATGGCGGCAATCATATTCTCGCGATAGTTCATCCTAACCCTCAAGGAACAAGCATGGTCATGGGTGATACAAGACCGGTCTTCGGGAAATTTTGAATTGGTCTAATCCAAAAACTGCGTTATATCGTATGTGTATAGGAGATGCAGACAGACCGCAATATCAGGAGCCGTTTTGAACGCACATATACCACTTAGTCCAAGCCTTGAGTCGCTGCTGGCGCAATATGCTGTCGGCAGCTTGGGTCATGGCATGTCGGTTCTGGTTGCCAGTTTTGCGACTTTGTCGCCTTCGGCGCGGCGTCAGCTTGACGCTTTTGAATCGCTGAACGGCTATTTGCTGGAAGAGGCCGAAGTCGCCCCGATGGCCGCTAGTTCGTTTGACAATGTGCTGAACCGGCTTGATGGGGAAGATGACAGCACTGATTTGGCAGCCGCCAATGACGCAGGCTTCCAAAAAGCGACCGATAAGGATTTGCCTTTGCCACTGCGCGATGTGTTTAATCACGCCTTCGACAGCTTGCCTTGGCGGTTCGCCTATCCGGGCGTGCGCCATTTCAAATTGCCCATTGGCGATGCCGGTGAGGAAGTGCGCTTGCTGAAAATCAAGTCCGGAAAAGCTGCTCCGCGCCACACACATAAGGGCATTGAGGCAACTCTTGTCTTGCGTGGGGCGTTTCGGGACGGTAATCGTCTATATGAACGCGGTCAGCTTGCTTTGGCTGACCAGCATGTTCAACACCGACCGCGCGCGGAAGGTGATGAGGATTGTATTTGTTTGGCGGTAACCGATGGCGCACTTCGTTTTACAGATAGTCTCGGGCGGGTTGCGCGCGATTTCTTCTCGCGCGCCTAGCTGCAACGCTTTTCTTGTTTTATTGAGTATTTTGGCTGTCCTGCCGGGGCAGGTATTGGCTGGTTTTGACGCTGTTTCGCGAGATTGGTCGGCTGGTGTGCCGGAAAATGGCATATTGGCCTATGAGGTAAGGCTCAAAGGTAAGCGGGTCGGCTTTCAGTATTTCACCTTTGAAAACCAGCAAGACGGCGCGCTGAAAGTTGATATCACGATAAACCTGAACATCAAATTCGGTTTTATTCCGGTGTTCCGCTATGCCCACCGCAACACGGAAACATGGCGTGATGGGCTGCTCACTTCGATTGTTTCCCGAACCGACAATAATGGCGAGGATGTGTTTGTTAATTTGGCAACAGTCAATGGCGTGATGAAGGGCGCGGCGTCTCGTTTTGACAATAATTTGCTGCAACCGCTTCTCTCCACCAGCTATTTCAACCCGAATTTCATTCATCAAAATAAATTGGTCAGTTCGCAAGATGGGCGATTGCTTAATGTATCGGTTGATTATATTGGCGAGGAGTGGGTGCCGGTTGAATATGGTCAGGCACAGGCGCATCAATTCCGGCTGGATGGCGATTTGAAGCTTGATATTTGGTATTCCGAGGATGGCCGTTGGGTTCGCACCGAAGTTGACAGCAAGGCGGGGCGTATTGAAATTCGCCCTATTAGTCCGACGTTTTTGCCGCCAAAGCGCAAATGGCGGATGCCATAAATCGATTATTGGGCGGGGTCTATGGGTAAATTGCGTAAAAAAATGACACCGGCGGATGGGTGTGTCTGGATAACCGGCGGTTCGTCGGGCATTGGGGCAGCATTGGCCGAGGAATTGGCGGGGCGTGGTTGGAAAGTTGCCATATCGGCGCGCAATAAGGCGGCCTTGGCTGAGATTGCGGCAACCCATGACAACATTACCGGCTTTGAGGGCGATGTCGTTGACCGTCCCGGCATGGCAAAAATGGTGGCCGATATCGAAAAAGCGCTCGGCCCCATTGCGCTGGGTGTGATGAATGCCGGTATATATTTGCCGACCAATATGCCGGATTTTGACCCGACCCTGTTTGACCGGTCATTTGATGTTAACCTGACCGGCACGATAAATGGCTTGGCGCCGCTTGTGCCATTGATGACGCAACGCGGTTACGGGCATATTTCGCTTGTTTCTTCGGTTGCGGGATATGGCGGCTTGCCAACCTCTGCCGCCTATGGGGCGACTAAGGCAGCTTTGTTTAATTTGGGCGAGTCATTGGCGATGGATTTGGCGCCACATAATGTGCATGTCTCGATGATTGCGCCGGGCTTTGTGAAAACACCGGCCACGGATGTGAACCCGTTTCCCATGCCGTTTATTATTTCGGCGCAAGAGGCGGCGCGGCGCATTGCCGATGGTTTGGCAGCCGGGCGCACACATATTTCCTTCCCGCGGCGCTTTTCGTTTCTTTTGCGGCTTATAAATCTGCTGCCAAGGCGCGCCTATGTTGCGCTTGTCGCGCGTGGCACGGGAAAGTAGCAGCGCGCTATTTGGTCAGCGTGAAATGGGACACGTCAATGCTTCCCGTGCTGAAACCAGCCTCGCAATAAGCCAGATAATATTCCCACATATTGCGGAAGCGCGTATCAAAACCCAGTGCCTCAACTTCCGGCCAGACGGCAATGAAACGCGCGCGCCATGCGGCCAGCGTGCGCGCATAATCATGCGCAAAGTCCTTTTGTCCGGTTAATTGCAAACCGGCATTGTCAAAAGCGGTATAGAGTTTATCCGGCGAGGGCAACATGCCGCCGGGGAAGATATAGCGTTGAATAAAATCGGCACTCTTGCGATACGCTTCAAAGCGCGAATTTTCAATCGTAATGATTTGCAATCCGGCGCGCCCGCCCGGTTTCAAAACCTTGTGCAATTGCTCGAAATAAGTCGCCCAATATTGCTCGCCCACTGCCTCGAACATTTCAATCGACACTACCCGGTCATAGGTCTGCGTGACATCGCGATAATCAAGGAATTGAAAATCAACTTTGTCCTGCAATCCGGCATTGGCGATGCGGGTGCGGGCAAATTTCAACTGCTCCTCGGAAATGGTGATGCCGGTGACACGACACCCTATTTCGCGCGCGGCAAATTCGGCAAAGCCACCCCAGCCGCAACCAATTTCCAAAACATGATGGTCGGGTTGTAAATCTATCGCTTCGGCAAGGGCGCGATATTT